>Ga0070675_100000124_pt1 | contig 45633 bp, 38 predicted proteins | sample KBSM43metaG_FD_65343 | JGI IMG/M metagenome (GOLD analysis project Ga0070675, IMG submission 65343) | Miscanthus rhizosphere microbial communities from Kellogg Biological Station, Michigan, USA - KBS M4-3 metaG | ecosystem: Host-associated > Plants > Roots > Rhizosphere > Soil ... | reverse complement strand
TGCTGACAGCGACGGTCGCCGAAACAAACACCAACACGACCTATGTGCCGCCATCGACGACGGCCGCTCCGCCGCAGAATGCCTTGTTCTGGCGGGTGACGGCGGTTGACCAGACGAACAACGTCTCGAGCCCGGTCAGCGCCTTCAGTGGGTTTACCTTTGCGGCGCAGACGCAGCAGGCGCAGTTGGCGGCGCAGCAGGGACTGGCGCTGTGGCCGACCGCACAACCGACCGGAACGACCGGCAACGCGCGGATGGGCCCGAACTGGCAGTTGCAGACGCTCCGGTCGTTCGATGGCGTGACCTTTGTCAGCCCGCCGATCGAAGCGCTGCGGATTTTCGATCTGCTCGATCGTGGCTACGACCCGAACTCGGCGATCGCCTTCATGCAGCAAAACGGCTATCCATCAACCGCTGCGTGGTATCCGTCGGTCGCGGCGATTGGTTTGCCGTTTCAGTACATGGCGTATATCAGCGGCGCATGGGAGCTGGTCACGCGCGTCGGCGCGTAATTCCAACGCTCGCGAAATTTTCGAGTAGTTCGTCGACGAAGAACACCATGGACGCCAGGGAGATGTGATCAAACCGGTTGCGCGGCTTGCGGTCGTATGCGCGGCGCTTGCCGCCGCATTCTGGCTGCTGCCGGCAACCGTCGCTGTCGCCAGCTGGCCGTCGACCGGGCCGGTGCGCGTCGCGTTCTTGCCGCCTCTCCAAACCCTCTGGATCGCCCTGGCCATCAGCGCCTTGCTGGTCGCCGTTCTGGCCTATGCCTGGCGCAAGGCCGGACGCAGCCTGGACGACCTGGCGCGCACGACTGCGCCGCTGTCGCTGCTTCTGCTCTGGACCGTTCCGTTTCTCCCGAAGCTTGCTGATCTGGCGCCGACGTTACTGGTCCTGGCCGGACCGGTGCGCTGGGTGGTTGCAGTAGCGGCAGTCGGCGGCGTCGCTGCTGCGGTGTTGCGGTCAGAAGGCTTCGACTTTCGGGTGACCGGGATCAACCGGCGAGCGGTTTTCGCGGTGGCCTTCATCGTTTACGCGGCGATGGGGATCCGATTTGCGCGGCAGATCGGCTTCGGCGGCGACGAGCCGCACTATCTCGTCATCACGCACAGTCTCTTCGCGGATCGCGATCTCGACATTGCGAACAATCACGAGCAAGGCGACTACGCGTCCTTTTTTCCGTCCACGCTGCAACCCGACTTCCTCAAGCGCGGAAAGCACGGAGAGATCTACTCGATCCATGCGCCCGGCCTGCCGGCGATGCTCGTGCCGGCCTATGCGCTCGGCGGCGCGACTGGCGCGGTGATCTTCGTCGCGCTGCTCGCGGCCTTCGCGTCGCTTGCGGTCGTCGACCTTGCCTCGCGGCTGGTTGCCCCGGCCGCAGCGCTGGTAACCTGGGCGGCGGTCAGCTTCTCGGTCCCGTTCGTTCCGCACGCCTGGCTGATTTATCCAGAGATTGTCGCGGCACTGATTGTCGCGCGAGCCGTCTTTCGTCTCTGGGAGCCCCCAGAATCGAGCGGCGGAGCAGCGGTGAACGGATTCATGTTAGCGATCCTGCCGTGGCTGCATACGAAATTCATCATCCTGACGGCTGCGTTGGCGATGTTCGAGGCATTACGGCTGTGGCCGAAAATCAAGCGCATCGTCGCGCTCGCCGTGCCGATTGCTGCGTCGGTGCTGTTGTGGCTGTTCTCGTTCTACTGGATGTACGGCGTTTTCGATCCGCAGATTCCCTACGGCGCGTCGACGCAGATGGTAGTTGCCGCCAACATTCCGCGCGGCGTACTCGGATTGCTGTTCGACCAGAAATTTGGCTTGCTCGTCTACAGTCCTCTTTACGTTTTAGCGGTTCCGGGGATCGTCTCGCTGCTGCACCGGCGCGAGCACCGGTTGCCGGCAGTTGGCGCGATCACGACTGCGGTACTGTTTCTCGCCGGCACGACGAGGTTTTATATGTGGTGGGGCGGTTCGAGCCCGCCGGCCCGATTCCTCGTGCCGATCGTCCCGTTATTGGCTCCGTTCGTCGCCTACGCAATCGCTGGACTGACCAATCGTGTCGGTCGCGCCCTGGTCGTTTCCACCGTACTCCTCACGATCGGGATCGCGTTTATCGCCGCGGCATCAACCGGTGAAAGGCTGCTCTACAGCGATCCGCATGGGTTCGCCTCGCTCGTGGGGGCGCTGCAGGGTCCGGCGCCGTTGGATCTGATCCTGCCGACGTTCACCGAAGAGAACCTCCGGACACCGATCGTGACCTCGCTGCCCTGGCTAGCTGCCCTGGTCATCGCCGCAGGCGTCATGATGATCCTGACGCGCCTTCACGCGATCAAGTCGGCGTTCTGGATGGCGATTACCGCGCCATGCCTGATCACCCTGATCGCGGGTCTCCTGGCAGCACGACCAGCGAGCGCGGTTCGCGCGGCGACCGCAACACGTGGCCAGATCGCGTTGCTCCATGCCTACGATCCGTCTCGGCTCCGAGCAGTCAACGCAAGTCATGGGACGAGGTTGACCGATGACGCAGTTCGGCAGGCCGCCCGGGTGGAACTCCGATCGACGGCTGGCACGACCTCGCCGTGGCAGGCGATCGAGTTACCACAGGGTTCGTACGAAGCCCGCGTCTGGTTCGACGGCGATTCGACGCGCAGCGGCGACCTCGACATCGTGACGCCAGCCGGCGCGGTCATCGCGCGGCTGGGCGGCCCGCAAGTGAATCCAACGACGCTGCCGTTCGAGATGCCGGTGACGGCGGCTATTGGTGTACGGCTCTCAGACCCGGCGTCGCAATCCGCGATACAGCGCGTCGATATCACCGCCGCTTCGCTGGTAGGGGGGTCGTCGCGCACCGTGGACGGTACTGTCGCGGTCGAGCCGCTCGGCGAGGACCGCGTCCGCAGCGGCTACCTCGCCTACACGGATGACGCCGCGTATCCAGAGCACGGCGTGTTCTGGACCCGCGGTACTGACCGATCAACGGTCGTCGTCGTGAAAGATCCGGGTGCGCAGCTGCGACTGGTGTTACACGTCGGGCCGTCAGGGGGGAAAGTCGATCTCGGCGTCGATCAGAAACGGCTCAGCTTGGAATTGAAGCCCAACGAGACGCGAGACGTTCCGATTGATCTCGCGCCGGGAACCGCCCGAACCGTCCTCTCGATTCGAGCCGATCGGGCATTCGTGCCGGCATCAATTGAAGCGGGGAGTACCGACCTGCGCAGTCTCGGATGCCAGGTACGTCCCGTGCTATTCTAGGCCCCTCCCAACCCGACCCGGAACAGGTTCCCAGGCTCCCAGGCCTAGGTCTCTAAACTTCCGGTACGTTCGCTCCGATACGAAAACTTGTGCAGCAGCGTGCGCATATGCAGAACCGAATTGTGTACGGGGTTGGCGTTGTGGTGGCGTTGTTCGCCACGGTTGCCTGCGAAACGGTCAAGAGCTCGAATCCGCTGACGCCGACCGTCGCTGGGCCGATTCCTGGCGTGGATATTTCGGCGCCGAAGCTGCTCGAGCCGCAGAGCGGAACAAAAATCGCGATCGAGAAACAGCCGCTCACGCTGCTGATTGAGAATTCGTATTCGACGGGCGTCCGACCCTTGAACTACACGTTCGAAATTGCCACGGACGCGGCGTTTGCGAACAAAGTGTTCACGCGCGAAACGGTGACGCCGGGCGAAAACGGCCGGACCAGTTTGAAACTGCCCGATGCCCTGGCCAGCGGCGGCAATTCGCGAAGTTACTATTGGCGGGCGCGCGCACAAGACGGCGCGAACACCGGATCGTTTGCGGCGTCATCGTTCGATGTGTTCACGCCGATTGTCATTGGCGAACCGGTTCCGACCGCGCCGGCTCCGAACGCGATGGTCACCACCCTGCGTCCGCCGCTCACCGTGAACAACGCGCCGCGTTCGGGCCCGGTTGGTTCAGTTTCTTACCTGATCGAAGTGGCGACGGACAGCGGGTTCGGCAACAAGATCGCGACGTGGATCTCCGGCGAGGCGGCCGGTGCGCTGACGATCTTCAACCTGCCGCGCGATCTGGCTTACAACACGGTCTACTACTGGCACGTGCGCGCATCCGATCCGACGACGACCGGTCCCTGGTCGACGACTCGGGCGTTCCAAACGCTCTTGGAACCCACGCCCGAACCGGTACCAATCCCTGTCCCGTCGGGTCCAAGCGGCCCGGTGGCGAATGATGCCTTCAGCCTGGCCGGCGCCAGCGTCTACGCCTCTCCCGCAGGCGTAGCGAGTTGGCCGGCGACGGCGACGATCAGCTCGATTTCGTTCCGCAGCGACGGTGTCGCCGTCGAGTTCTCAAAAAAGAATGGTCCGGGTCGATGGCCCGATGTGATACCGCCGGGCTGGGACGGACCGATTCAGTACACGCTGTGGATTGCCATGAACATCGGCGGCCGGTGGCATACCTGCGGCACTATCGAGTATTGGTCCGGGCTCGCGGCATCGGGGGGCGATGTGACGCGCAACAATCAGATCGCCGCGAACTGGACCTACCAGTGCGGACCGATGGCGCGGCAGCCGGCGCCGGGCGAGCAGGTTGGGTTCTTCGTAACCGCCGGCGATCAGCGGTTGAAAGATGTAGCGGCAACGCACGAGCGTTCGAACACGATCATCGTGCCATTCCCATCGTCAGCGGGTCAGACCTTTACGTTTTAATTGAACGCACCACGTAGACGCTCAGGTTTCACGGTTCTCCTGCTGTTCGGCGCCATGATTGGCGCCGACAGCTGTAACAACCCCGCGAAGCCGGCACCGGTCGATCCGTATCCGGACGGTCCGAAAATCACCTGTCCGGCGCCACCGTCAACCGTAACCGCGCCGACCGGCGCGGGTGCGTCGATACAGTACGGAACTGCCACGGCCATCGGCGGTGCCCCGCCAATCAACACAACCTGCACGCCGGCGAGCGGCGCGAATTTCATTGTCGGCACGACGCTGGTCACGTGCGTGGCGACCGATTCGCGCCAACGAACCGATCAGTGCACTTTCAACGTCGTGGTCCAACAACCAGCACGACTGACCTCTACGTCGTTCGTCGCGTTCGGTGACAGCATCACGGCGGGTGAAGATGGTCGAGTGGCGTTGATCGCGCCGGCTGCTGCCGCTCGGCCGCGGTTGCTCCTTCCGGCGTCACAAACCTATCCAGGGGTCCTCGAACAACTGCTGCGCGGACGCTATACGACGCAGACCCCGACGGTCGCGAATTCGGGGCTGCCAGGGGAGAAGGCGGGCGCGTCCGCGACACTCACGCGGTTTTCCAACACGCTGTCGCTGGACAATTTTCAGGTCGTGCTGATCATGGAAGGCTCGAACGACATCGTCGACCGCGACTCCGGCGAGATTCCCGCGGCGATTCAGGGCTTGCGAAATATGATTCAGATGGCCAAAGGCCGCAACGTGAGGCCACTCTTGGCGACGATTCCGCCGATGGTTCCAAACACGCAGCGCGGACTGGCCTGGAGCCTGGTCTCGCCGCTCAACGGCAACATTCGGACCCTGGCGTCATCTGAAAACGTGCCGCTGGTCGACGTCGAGGCGGCGTTCGGCACCGCCTACGAACAGTACATCGGGGCCGACGGTCTCCACCCAAATCCCCAAGGCTACGCGAAGATTGCCGACACATTTTTCGGCGTGATCCGTTCCACGCTCGAATCGCCGACGACGACCTCGGCGACTCTACAGATCCGAAGCGGCCGTCGCCGTTGAGCTCGCCTTGCGTTATTGTTATTATTGTTAGTTGATCTTGTTCAGACGCACCCCCCCGATGTTGTGGCTGGCACTCGTGCTGTCTGCGTGCGCCAGTCCGGCCAAACCCAGCGCGCCGCCGGTTGATCCATATGCCGAGGGTCCGCACGTGTTATGCCCGTCGGCAAGCGACGCGTTCAACTCGCGCGACGGCCAGTCAACGGTTATTCAGTACGGCACACCCACGGCGACGGGCGGGGCCCCGCCCGTTTCGATTGTCTGCAACCCGCCCAGTGGGGCAATGTTTCCGGTCGGTTCGACAAACGTCTCGTGCACGGCGACCGACGCCCGCCAGCGAAACGATGTGTGTTCGTTCCGGATCTCGGTGCTCGCGCCGCCTCGCCTCAGCGTGACCCGCTTCGTGTCGTTTGGCGACAGCATTACGTGGGGCGAGAATGGCGCCGCACTCGTCGCATTCGACCTCGGTGCCTCAATCCGGCCGCACGTCCAGGTGCAGCGGACGTATCCGACCGCGCTCTATCAACTGCTGGCAGGTCGGTACACGGCGCAGGGCATCTCGGTGAGCAATCAAGGGATTCCTGGCGAGTATGCGAAGGACCGCGACACGCAGTCGCGCTTCTCGAGTGTTGTGCGATCGGGCGGTTACGACGTGGTGCTCCTGATGGAAGGCAGCAACGATCTCGGTGACGGATTCGCCTCGGCCGCGATTGCCTCGCTGCGCAGCATGGTGCGAGATGCCAAGTCGCGCGGCGTGAAGCCGTTTATCGCGACGATTCCGCCGATGGACGGCAGTTCCTGTTGTCCGCGGCGCGGTTCAGCGGCGCCGCTGGTTCCTGGCTTCAACGACCAAATCCGCGGGATCGCGTCCGACGAAGGGATTCCGCTGGTCGACGTCTATGCGGCGTTGAGTTCTTCGGTGTCGCAGTACATCGGCGCGGATGGTCTGCATCCCAATGACGCCGGTTACGCAAAAATCGGCGAGACGTTCTTCAACGCGGTGAAGGCAAACCTCGAAGTGACAACAACGTCGCTGCGGACGGTGACGCCGGCCACCGCCAGACCAATCCCGACTACTTGGTTGCGCCGCCGCTAAACGGCTGCGCCAGGATCGCCGACGCCTTCTTCACCTCGATCCGGACGACGCTGGAGGTGCAGCAATCGACCACGCCGCTCGCAACCCCGCAATCAGGATCAACATGCTGACCAGTTCGCCGGCGACCGTAGCCCACGCGGCGCCGTTCGGGCCGTAGTGCGGGATCAAGTACAGGTTCAAGCCGACGTTGACGGCCAGGCCGATCAACCCGGTCTGCAGCAGCAGCTTCTCGCGATCGACCGAAATGGCGGTCGCATGCAGAATCCAGATCGCGAAGACAATCGGCAGGCCGGCGCAGAGAATACGGAACGGTGGGACCGCGCCGGCGAACGCGTTGCCGAAGGGGATCGTCAGCAGCGGCAGCGCGAGAATGAATCCAACAATCGCAATGAGAGCACCGATACCGGCGGTTCCGGCGACGCCGCCGATCGAGATTTGTCGATGCCTGGTTCGATCGGATACGAAGAGCGCAGACAACCGCGGTGTCAGGACTGCGGATATCGCGGTGGCCGCGTAGGTGAGTCCTTCGTAAACCTTGAACGCGGCGCCGTATAACCCGGTTTCGGCGTCATTGCGAAAATAGCCAAGCATGACGCCGTCAGCGTACTGATAGAGGTTCAACACGATCAGGAAGAATCCGAGCGGCAAGGCGGTGAGGTGCAGGTCGCGCCAGGCCTCGCGGTCGTAGGTCAGCGCGATTCCGCCAAGCCGCATCTGCGTAATCACCGCGGCCAGGAGCAATGCCAGTCCGCGCGCCGCGACGAATGCAATGGTCAATCCGCGAAGGCCACCGCCCGACCACAACGCGTAGGTTCCGAGCGTCAGCAACAGCGCGCGATCGGCAATGACGACGATGCTTTCCCAGCCGAAGCGCTCGAGGCCTTGCAACACGCCGCGAATCGTCAACATGTAGGAGCGGAATATCGACGCGCCGCCGATCAAGTAGCACGCCATCCGGACGTCGGGCTCCTTTCGCAGTGTATTCGTCGCGACGATCAGCAGCATCAATGCGCCGGTGGCCCATAGCAACTTGATCGCGAGCGTGTGGCGGAGCAGTATCGGCGCGCGATCGGGATCGCGGGCGATCGCGCGAACGGTGACCTGGTGGAGGCCGAAATCCATCAGCGTTTCGAACACCCCGCCGAGCAGCAGCGCGAACATGAACTTGCCGAACTCGACTTCGCCGAGGAAGCGGCCGGCGATGATCATCAGCGCCAGCAGCAGCGCTGCGGTTGCCGTGGAAACCATCGAGTAGGCGAAGTTGCGAATCACCGCTGACGCCGGTCCTGAGCGGCAATGTATAAGTTGGTTCGCCACGAAAGCGGGAGCCGATCGGGGTTGACCAGCGCGAGCGCGAGCGTACCGGGCCAGCCCGCGTAAGTTCGAACTTTCTGCTTGAAGAAGGCGTTCACCACCGGCACATCGTAGGCGTGCGGTTCGAAGCCGTGCTGCCGGAGACGCGCGAGGAGCTCGCTCATCGAGTGGAGCGAGCAGTGGTCTTCGCGGAACCGCGTAAAGCTTCGCCAGCGGATCGTTTCGAACACCACGTTCGTATATCGGTTCGGCGTCTGGATCACGTACCAGCCGCCCGGCTGGAGCACGCGCCGTACCTCGGCCAGGTGTGCGTCGGTATCGGGGATGTGTTCGAACACATCGAAACTGGCAACGACCTCGAATGAGTCATCAGGAAACGGCAGCGTCGTTCCGTAGACCCGCTCGATCGGCAGCGGGCCGAAGTGCCGCTGCGCTTCGTCAATCAGGTCCTGCCGAAGTTCCACACCGTGCGCGTCGGCCCTCTGTTCAATCAGGGCGTGCAACATCGCGCCGGTACCGCTGCCAATCTCCAGCAACCGAACCCCCGGCCGGATGATGCCGGTGTCGCGCACGAACTGCAGGTTTGCCTCGAGATTGCCGAATTGCTGCGGCAACGCCGGTGTCATCGTTTGCGCGCCGTCCACAGCAGGCCGCCGGCGGCCAGCCACACCGCGCCGAGCGGCGCAAGGCTCGCGTAGCCGCGAAGGCCGGCAATTTCGCCCAGGTTCCACGCGGCACGAGGTACTTCGGGTCCCGGGCGCGGGCCGCCGGGCGGTGTGGCGTGCACCATGGTCTGCGTGTTGAGCGAAAAGTCGGCGTCACGGAACGCCGGCCACAACAGCTCGCTGACCGGCGATTTGATTTGGGCGGGAGGTTGCGGATTGGTCGCTTCGGCGACCACGGTCAGCGCCACACCCCATGCGAACGCCCCGACCAGCAGGCCGCGCCACCACGTGGACCGGAAATCCCATAGCGGTCCCAGGCCAAGCGCGACGAACGGCATCGCCGACATGATCTGCCGAGGGCCGTAGGCCCAGCCGCCTTCCCAGTAGTGATACGACGCGTTGAGGACCAGGTAATAGAGCGCGATCGACAGCGCCGCCAGGGCGGTGGCCCGACGTTGGGGATCGCGCGCGGCGACAAGCAGGCCAACCGGCGCGATTCCTGCGAGCGGAAACAATGGAAGCAGGCCGCGGTACCTGCCCACCAGCAGTTCGCGGATCCGCCACCATTCGGGTGACGTGATTCCGAAGAACCCGCGCTTCAATTCCTCGAAGTGCTCTTCGCTCTGGTAACCGAGATGCAGCGGATTGCCGAACGCGAGCGCGTTGTAGACGAGCAGGACGAGCCCGCAGGCGGCGCCGGCGGCGAGCAACCGCCAGATAAACGCTGTGACATCTTCGCGCGAACCACGCCGCATGCGCGCCAATGCAAGCCCCGCGATCACGATCGCCGGAATGGCCGCCTGAAACTCGGTGACCACCGACCAGCCGAGCATCAGCCCGAGCGCTACGGCGACATCACGCTGTCGCCGGGTGTCAGCCTGGTCGAGCAGCAGAACGACTGCCAGCGATGCACTCAGGCATCCAGCCGTCATGCCGTGGCCCATGAACAGGGTGGCATAACACCACGCCGGTCCGCCGATTCCGAATGCGATCGCCGCGAACAGGGCAGCTCCTGGTGAGTATCCCCAGCGGCGTGTCACGACGAACACGGCGATTGCCGCGAGCACCGTGAAGAGCCCGGCCGTGACGACGGTCGCAAGATAGGACGTCCACGCCAGACCCGGGAACCCTTCAGGATCGACCCCCGCGACTCGCGCTGCGATGCGTGCCACGGCAGCGGGTGGTAATGCCGCAAGCGAGAGGCCTGGCGCCTTGTCCGAGTAGTAGTGACCGTTCCAGAGCGCACGGTCGCCGGTGTGCAGTTGATATGCGTCGATTTGCAGTGTGTGCCGTTCGAGCACCGCCCGCACCAACGCAAAGCGTGAGTTCTGATTCCAGCCGCCGGCCTGGTAAAAGTAAGCGTACGACAGCGCCAGCACGCCGCTCAGGATGGTCAGCACGCGTCGATCGGTCCTCACGCGGGCACTCCGCTGAGTGCGCGCGCGAGCGCAGCGAATCGTCCAAAGACCACACGTTCGTCGTACGTCATCTCCACTGACAACCGAGCGCGGGCTGCCAGCCGGGCCCGCCGCGCCGGATCGTCCAGCAGCAGCTGCATCGCTGCCGCGAGCGCCTCGGGATTCCGCGGTGGACAGGTGATCCCGTTGTCGTCGTCACGAACGAAGTCCAGCAGCCCTCCGACCGCCGACGCAATCACCGGTGCGCCGCAGGCGAGCGCTTCGATTGCCGACAAGCCCAGCGCCTCGAAATGGGAAGGTTGGATGGCGACGTCCGCAACGCGCATCAACGTCGGCACATCGTCCGTGGGACCGGTGAAGCGAACCGACCCGTCGAGATGATGCTGCTGCGCAAATGCGCGTGCCTCCGGACCGACATCCCATGCATGATTCGTCATGTCCGGACCGGCGACGAGCAGCAAGGCGTTATCGGCCCTCAGGCTTCGCCATGCTTCCATCAACTCCATCAGTCCTTTTTCACGACTGAGTCGACCGAGAAACACGAACACGGTCCTGCCTGGTGGAATGTCGAACTGCCGCCGCAGTCCCGCCCGTTCATCGGCGGTTGGCGGACGGAAGCAGGTCATGTCGATCGCGTTCGGCAGGTAGTGGACCCTTGGGCGCTCGACGCCTGCGGCGATGGCCTCCCGCTCGATTGTTCGTGCGATACAGGCGATCGCATCCGAACGGGCGTACCATTGACCGACCAGCCGGCCTGCCGCTTGCCGAAAAATTCCAGTGCCGCCCTCGGGAACGAGCACTCCGGTCGTTTGCGGCTGGGCAATCACGCGTCGTCCAGTTCGTCGGCGCGCAGCCAACGCGGCCAGGCCGACGCCGCGGCAGTCGATCGAGCAGACGACGTCGTAGCGGTTGCGCTGGTCGACCAGCCATTGGTACACGGCCGGCAGCATGCGCCATTTTGCCGACGGTGAACGCGGACCGCGACTGCCGATTCGAACGATGGTGAAGCCGTCGGTCGACTCCTGGTCGGGCAAGCCGGCAGTGATACGCTTCGTCAGCACCGTCACGACCATCCCGGTCGACGAAAAATATCGCGCGAGTCTTTCGGCATTGCTTTCCACGCCGCCGACGATCGGACGAAAGAACGGCGTCAGGATGACGACGCGCGGATTCATCGCAGCAGCGTCCGCCGGAGCAGCCACCAGTAGCCGCGCAAGAAGCCTTCGTAGGCGTCCTTTCCGGCACGAACCAGCGGATGGCTGGCGAGGTCGTCACGCACGATCAGCCGATCGGCGCGCAGCAGGGCCGCGTCGGGCACCCGGCGAATCCGGCGCATCAGTGCGCGATCGCGGCCCAACGATGGCAGTAGCGCGAGCAGTCCAAACACCGCCCGCCAGTAGACGCGCATGTGTCCCTTGGCGTGAAGCACCAACGCCTGGAGCGGTTCGTGGATCAGCAGGCACGGCGTAATCAGGATCAGCGTTCGCCACTGGTAGTTCTTCAACATGAAGTGCCAGCGGTTGCGAATCTGATAGTAAAAGAGCCAGCTGCCGCGCGGACGGCTATGATGCAGGACCAGCGCGTCGGGCAGCTCGAGAATGCGGTAATTCGCGAGCCGCATCCGATGCGTGAAATCGCCATCCTCTTTGCCGATGAAATACCGCTCGTCGAACAGCCCGATATCGATTGAGAGCTGACGGTGGAGCAACAGTCCACAGGTCGGCGCCACGCCGATGTCGAGCGGCCGCGAGCCGCGTTCGGCCAGCGGCCGATCCATCCACGGATTAATTGCCTCGCAAATGAAGTGAAGACTGCCGTCGGCGTACTGAATGCGATCCGGGGCGTTGAGGTGGACGACAATCGGGCTGCCAATACCGATCGACGGATCCGCGGCCATCGCCGTCCGCAATTTCTGGATCGTTTCCGGTTGGACGACGACGTCACCGTCCATCAGAAAGACGTAGGGAAACCGGCTGTGCCTGATGCCGATGTTGCGACCCGGGCTGGGGCCATCGTTGGTCGGCAGTTGCTCAATCCGGATCGCCGCGTAGTGCTGGCGAAACCAATCAACGGTCCCGTCGGTGCTGGCGACGTCCACGAGCAGGATCGCAGAATGCGGACAGCCAGCGGCGTCGAGCGATGCCAACGTGCCCTTCAGCTTGTCGAGGTTGTTGTGACAGACGATCGAGACGCCGACATCGGTTGGGAACGGCGCTACACCCACGTACGGCGCCCGTGTCCAGGCAGGCTGTGGATGTACTTGTTCGGCAGCCGCTTCAACCAGTAGAGATCGTCACCCTGCCGGACGGCATGCATGCCGCGCAGCCGGTTGGCAAACGCACTGTGGAAACCAAGGCGTTTGAGGGTGGCGCTGGTGCGCTGGCCCGAAACGCCCCACGGCAGGCAGACGTGGTTGACCGACGTGGTTCGGAGACGCTCGTTCAATACCGACCGGCCGTGATCCAGTTCTTCCTCGATCGCCTTCTGTTGGTCGGTTTCGGTTTCTGAAGGCGCGTCTACTGTACCGATCACCGCTTCGAGGGTGGCGCGCCAGGTCGGGCGCGAAAAAAATGTGACGCCGCCTTCGCGGGCGACCAGCGCAACACAGGCGCGATGCGCGTCGAGCGATACCATCACGCGGCGCCCATCAGACATGCGTGAGCGCGACGGATAGATCGGCGCGCCGAGATCGCGATCGGTGACGAATTGCAGATCCGGCGGCGCTGACAGCTGCGGCCGATTAAGGAACGGAGTCTTGCCATAGTCGGGCGTGACGAATCCCGAAAGCCGTGAAGCGGTGAAGATCCGTGAGTGCGAGTACGTGTGGCATTGCACGTCGACCAGGCCTGATCCATGCAACTGCCGCAGTTGTTCCCAGGTGACGAGCGGTGCATCGGGCCGTTCGATGCGGCCGGGGATCGCGTAGACAATTGCGGTGAAGCCGTACTCCTTCAGCAGCGGCGCGACCACCGTCCACAGGCTGGCCCAGGCGTCGTCGAAGCACAGTCCGACGGCGCGCCCTGCCGGTGTGCTACGCCCTGCGGCGAACGCGGCGACCTGGTCGTTCGAGACCGTGCGATAGCCGTTTTCCGCGAGATACCGCAGCTTCGGTTCGAGGCTCTCGCGCGTTTCATCGTGGAAATGAAAAACCGGCAGCGTGCTGTTCGGCACGGCGCCGCCAAATACGAATCGCGGGAAACGGCCGCTGACTAGATCGAGAGCTCCACGCAGCCGGCCGCCGCGCTCATTGAAGGGGACCTCGGAGTGAAACACGAAATGTCAAATTGTACACCCACATCGGATGACTCCAGCTTTTGGCGGAGGCGATCGGCAGAATGACACGCGGAAAAGTAGAATGCATGGGTTTGCGCCGGCTTCTGCTCGTCGTCTCGACGATTCTGATTGGTGTTGCGGCATTCGAGAGGCTGGATCCCGTACGCGAAGGCCTCAACGCCACATACTTCACCGACGTCAATTGGAGTTCCACGCCAGCTCTTTCCAGAGTCGAGTCGCAACCTTCGTCCAACAATTTTCGGCGCGCCTGGAGCGACGCGGTACCCGAGGACTTCAGCGTAACGTGGTCGGGCAAGCTCGTCATCCTCCGCGGCGGCACCTATACCTTTTCGATCGACTCGGACGATGGTTCGTCGGTCTATGTCGACCAGCAATTGCTCATCGACAACCCCGGCCGGCACGAAACGCAGCGCAAGAGCGCGACGATCGCGTTGTCGCGAGGCGATCACGATCTCTTCATCAAATACTTTCAAGCCGGAGGTCCGGCGACGCTCGAACTGTCGTGGGCGAGCGATGGCTCGCCGTTGACGCCGATTCCGTCGTGGGCGTTCGTACCACGCAATGCGCAATTCCGGCGGCTGGCTATGAGCGTCGTCGTTCGACGACTGTCACCGGTTCTGGTTGCGACCTGGCTGGCGGTCGTCGTGTTGGCGATCCTGGCGGATCTCCGTCAGCCGATGCGCCGGCTCCGCTCTTCGTTCGCTGCCGCACCCGAACTTCTGGCGTTGTCTTGCGTGGTTGCCGCGTCGTTGCTTCTGAGTGTCGTCGGGGTGTGGTGGGGCATTCCGAGCGAATGGGCGGGCGACGAAATCGGCCCGGTCACCGTCCTCAACGCGATTGAGCATCGCTTCTCGGGTGGCTGGTTCGACCGCTATCCTCCACTGCAAATGGAGGTCCTGAGCGTAGTGTTCAGTCCGCTGCTGATTCTGCAGCGCGCGAGGCTGTTCCACTTGTCGGAGGTTGCCGAATTCGGGGCGTTGCTGCTATTGAGCCGGCTGGTTTCGATCGCCGCCGCTGCCGGAACGATTGTGGCGGTCTTTCGCGCCGGACGTGAAGCTTTTGGCAACCGGCAGGGACTGTTGGCGGCTGCAGCATTCGCCCTGGTGACGCCGTTCCTCTACTACGCCAAAACAGCGAATCCTGAAGTCCCGTATGTGTTCTGGTTCGCGGTATCGCTGATCTTCTATATCAGACTGAACCGCACGCTGGCGCTCCGCGATTTTCTCGGTTTCGCGCTGGCTGGAACGCTGTCGGTCTGCACGAAGGACCAGGCCTACGGTCTGTATCTACTGACACCACTGGCCGTTGCGTATCGTCTCTGGGAAGCGCATCGCTCGAACGGCAGTCAGCGTCCGCTGTTCGATGCGATCACCGACCGGCGGCTGTGGATTGCCGGTGGCGCGGCACTCGTGTTGTTCAGCATCGTCCACAACATCGTGATCAACCCGAGCGGGTTCCTCACGCATGTCCGCGACATTACAGGACCCGGCCAGCAGGGTTACCAGATGGTCGATACGACAATTCCAGGCCGTATGGCTCTGGCCCGGATTGTGGCCGACCTCAACCAACGCTCGTGGGGGTGGCCGTTGTGGATCGCTGCGATTGCCGGATTGGCGTTGGCGATCGCAGAGCAGTCGACCCGGCGGGTGTCAATCCTGCTCAGCGTCGTTGCCTTTTCGTACTACATCGGCTTCATCAACGTCGTCCGGTACGCCTTCGATCGGTACTTGCTGCCGATTTGTGTGATCGAAGCGCTTTTCGTCGGATTCGTTCTCGACCGTTTGCTCCGGGCATCGCAGGGTGCTGCGCCACGCGTGGCGCGGGCGTCGATCGCGATCGCACTGCTCTATACCGGCTTATACGCGGGCACCGTGGACGTGCTGATGGTTCGCGATGGCCGCTACGCGGCGGAGCAGTGGCTACGGAGCCGCCATGCCGGTCGGCTGGTTGGAACCATGTTTCCCGTTACGGTGCTGCCACGGCTGCGCGACTTCGACACGGCAGAGATTCGCAACGTGAGCGATCTGCACGACGCGAAGCCGGCCTTCTTTCTCTTGAATGCCGATTACGCGCGCGCGGTTCCCGGGAACCGGCCAGAGGCGGTGCTCGCAGCCGGTTTGCAGCAGCAGACGCTCGGCTATCGGCTGGCGTTCCGGTCGCACGCGCCGGCGCCCTGGCCATGGCTGCCGTCGCCACATCCAAATCTGGTCGGACCGCGCGACGAGGTTCCGGTGTTGTCGGTGCTGACCCAGGTCAATCCCGCGATTGAGATCTACGAACGTGATCCGCACGACAACGCTCGCTGACTCGCCATCAGTTATCATGGCTCGCGTGTCTGGCCGCTCCGCCGCGGTGTTCGGCGGTACTCTCTTCATCATCTGCCTCGCCGCCGCGCTGTCCGTTGACGTCGTCAAGACGGGATTTGGACTGAAAGGCGACGAGGCAACCTATGTGTCGACCGGCCTGAGCGCGGCATTCGATCACGATCTGACCTACGAACGCCGCGACCTCGAACGATTCTTCGGGCTGTACCGCGCCGGTCCTGAGGGCATCTTCCTCAAGCGCGGGAAGCGTCAGCACCTGCAGCTTGACTCGATTGCGCCATTTGTTCACATCACGACGACACCAGATCTCCGCAGCGATCGCCTGTATTTCGGCAAGGCGCTGTTGTACGGCGTGCTGGCGTCGCCATTCGTGCGGGTGTTCGGCCTGAACGGTTTTTTGGTCTTCCACGTGGTGCTGCTGTTTTCAGCGGCCGCGTGTCTGTACATCTTCCTCGCGGCACGTTCCAAGCCAGGGTCGGCGCTGCTGTTCACGACGGCGTTTGTCGGCGCCAGCTGCGTGCCGGTGTACATGGTGTTCATCGCCCCCGAGATTTTGCATTTCTCGCTGGTCGCGCTCGCGTATTTCCTGTGGCTGTATAAAGAGGTATCGCCCGCTCCGCCGGCCGGGTTCCTGCGCTCGCGTGCAAGCGACCTGGTGGCGGCAATCCTGCTCGGCGCGGTGATTTACTCCAAGCCTCCTCACCTTCTGCTGATCGCGCCGCCCGTGCTCTGGATCTGGCTGAAACGGGAGTATCTGCGCGGACTGGTGGTCGGCGTTGCGTGCGCCGTCACGGTGGCGTTGTTGTTCAGCGGCACGGCGTTGAACACCGGCGAGTTCAACTACCAGGGCGGTGACCGCAAGGCCTGCTACACCGGCTTCCCGCTGGACGGAGCGAAGCCTGACCCCTGGGAGGTCAGCGAAAATTGCCCTGGCATGGCGACCAACGATTCCGACGCCGAAAATGTCCTGAAAGACTTCACGCATCGCTTGACCATCAACGTCGAATATTTTCTCGTCGGTCGCCATTTCGGGTTCGTCCCGTACTTCTTTCCCGGTGTGATAGCGGTCTTCTGGTGGTTGTTCTCGAAGGAAAGATTTCAACCGCTCTGGCGGCCGCTGATTTTTGTTGCGGTCGCCGGCTCGGCGATCTTCCTGTTGGTGATTGCGCCGTTTACCTGGAGCGGCGGGGGTGGACCGCCGGGCAATCGCTACTTCATGAGCTTGTACGCGCCGCTGTTTTTCTTGACGCCGCCGCTGCTGTCGACGGTGCCGGGACTGCTAGCCTGGACCGGCGGAGCGTTGTTCACGGCCAAGATGCTCGTCAATCCGTTCGTTGCCGCCAAGTTTCCGAATCAAACCACCGAGCGGGGATTTGCGCGCCGGCTGCCGGTGGAATTGACGATGGCCAACGACCTGCCGGTGATGCTGCTTGGCCACGAGCGCGCGCACGCCTGGGTCAGTGACGTGCTCTTGTATTTCCTCGACGAACACTCCTACACCCCCGAAACAGTCGATCCGTCGGGGAAGAAAAGTGTATGGATTGCGGGCGACGGCCGGGCCGATATCGTCGTTCGCTGCGAGTGGGAAATCGATCGGCTCGAGATGACGGTCAGCTCGCCGGTTCCGACGACGTTCAGTGCCTCGATGGGGGCGGGGCAGCGCTCGGTGCGCTTGCAGCCGAACCAGCCCGCTACCCTTACCGTTCCCGCGTCGGGTATCCGTGATCTCCGCAGCTACGCCTACTTGCTGCAGGCGCGCTCGACCGAGGGCTTCGTTCCGCACTTGCTCAATCCGTTGAGCGACGACAAGCGCAACCTTGGCGTGCTCGTCCGGTTCACGGCGATTCCCAGAACGAAGTGACGGCGAAACTTCGCGAGCTGGCCATCGTCGGCATCGTCGCGGCGGTGCTGGCGGTGGTCATGACCTGGCCGATGGTCCCGAACCTTGGCCGGCTCGGACGTGTGGACAATAACGACGGCCAGTTATCGATTTGGAACGTGTCGTGGGTGGCGCGGACGTTGATCGTCGATCCCCTTCACGTGTTCGACGCCAACATCTTTCATCCGCACAAGCGCACGCTGGCGTATTCCGAGAGCAACATTGGCGCGGGGATACTGGCGATTCCGGGTTACTGGGCCACCAGGAACGCGTTCGCGGCGCACAATTCGGCCGTTCTGATCGGCTTTGTCCTCACCGCGATTGGCATGTTCTACCTGGTGCACCTGCTGACGTGCGACCGCGGTGCGGCGGCGGTATCGGCGATTTGTTTCGCCTTTACACCCTTCCTGTTTGCCCACTCCGCGCATATCCAGTTGCTGATGACGGCCGGATTGCCGTTCAGCATGTTTCTGTTCCATCGCTTCACGGAAAACATCACACCCGGGCGCGGGGCGGCGCTCGGCGCGGCGATGGCGGCGACAGCGTTGTTTTGCGGCTACTACGGCATCTTCGCGATCCTGATGGTCGGCTACGCGTCAATCGTGATCGCCATCTCGCGCCGGCTGTGGACGAATGTTCGCTACTGGCTGTCGCTTGCAACCGGGGCGTTGGTCGCCACCGCACTAGTTACGCCAGCATTTCTGCCGTATACCGCGCTGCAGCGCGTTCAGGGATTTCGCCGCGAGTTGGACCAGGCGCGACAGTACTCGTCGAATTGGAGCGACTACTTCGCCAGTTCCGCGCACGCGCACGCGTGGATGCTGGCCTACCTGCCACCGTGGGTGGAAGTAGTGTTTCCTGGGTTCATCGCGATGGGTTTCGGAATCGCCGGACTCTGGGTCGCGCGCAAACGACATCGCGGCGAAGTGATTGCGATTTATGGCGGCCTCGCCTTGCTGGCGTTCTGGGCGTCGTTCGGCCCGGCCGGCTACCTCTACACGGCACTCTATCGAACGGTACCGCTGTTTGCCTGGCTGCGCGCGCCGGCGCGTTTCGGCTTGATCGTCGTGTTCGCGCTATGCGTGCTGGCGGGCGCGACGATTGCCGATTTCGCGCATCGCTTCAAGCGGCGAACGCTGATGACGACCGTGTTGGCGATCGTCGCTGCGGCGGAGTTGCTGACGCCATCGAACTTGAAAGAGATGAACGGCTTCGAGCCGGTCTATCGCACCCTTGCGACCCTCCCGGCCGGCCCCGTCATCGAATCACCGTTCTATTACATCGAAAGCATGTTCCCGCTGCATGCCAAGTACATGATGAATTCGACGACGCACTGGATGCCGCTGGTGAATGGCTATAGCGATTACATTCCACCCGATTTCGTGCAAAACGTGACGACACTGGCGCCGTTCCCGACGCCGGAAGGACTAAAGCTGTTGCAACCGCTCGGTGTTCGCTATGCGCTATTCCACATGTACGGCTACGTCGAATCGAACCGTCGGGATGTGGAAGAGCGGCTGAAATCGCTACAGCAGTATTTCCGATTGCTCTATGACGGGGAAGGGACGCGGTTGTACGAAATTACGGGGTTTCCGCCGTAGCTCGTTGCTCGTCACTCGTTGCTGGTCTCTCGGCGCTCGACACTCGCGGCTCGCAGCTTATTGGTGTCCGCGCGCAAACCAGACGCCGGCGCCGACCAACGAGAACAGCATGATCATCGCCTGGGCAACGAGTGAGGTGAGAATTGCTGCTTCCATCGGCAGGCCGACCCGCGTGAAGTAGAACGAAAACGTGGCCTCGCGGATGCCGAAGCCGTTCAGGGACACCGGCAGCATCTGCACGATGAACGACAACGGCACGATGACCGCGAGATCCCAGCCTTCAACCGGCACGTGCAGCGCGTGGGCGACGGCGATGTAGAACAACACGATCGTCCCCTGGACGAACACCGCACCAGCAAAGCAGCCGAGAATCGCGCCGGGGTGCTCGCGAAAGCGCGACAGCGCCGCCGTCAGGTCTTCGATGCGATCGCCGACCCATTCGGGGTGAATCACGGTCAGCGGTTGGAGCAGCCGGCCGACGCCGGCGGGCGCGAGCACCGCCGGTGCCGAGACGATTGTCCCAATCAGGAATCCTGCCCACAGCCACGACGGCCAGATCGGCGAGCCGACGTGTCCGCCAATCTCGGCGACCATCGTGGCGCCGGTCGCCGCGACCAGCACCAGCGCGATCACGCCGATCACCCGATCGCAGAGAATGACCAGCGTCGCCAGCGTCTTGGAGCCGGTGGCTTTCGCCGTATCTCTGATGCGAATGAAGTCGCCGCCGATGTTGCTCGGTAGAAAGTTGTTGAAATAGAGTGCGACGAGGAACGACTTGACCAGGGTCCAGATCGGCACGTTGACGCGCTGCGCGCTGAGCAGCACGTGCCACCGCCACGAACTGGCGACGACGTTCACGAAATAGATCACCAGCGCGACGGCGAGCCAGGCGATCGAGGCCTTTCGCGCAGTCGCCCACAACTGCCCCGCATCAATTCGCGACAGCAGAACCACCAGGAGGATGATGCTGACGGCAATCTTGAGGGCCAGAAACACGTAACGGCGCGCCGGGTGCGGCGCGGCGGGGTCAGGAGCGGACATCCGGTAGCAGAGATTTTATGCGAAAATCACCGGAGACGTGCGCATTCTGATGATCGCGCCCGAGCCGTTCTTCGAGCCGCGCGGGACGCCGTTCAGCGAGTTTCACCGTATCCGCGCGCTCACCGCTCTTGGCCACCAGGTCGACCTCGTTACATATCCGTTCGGTCAAGCGGTGACGATGCCCGGGCTGCGCGTGTTCCGATCGCTGCGTCCGCCGTTCGTGCGCGGCGTGAAGATTGGCCCGTCGCTGGCGAAAATCCCGCTCGACGCGCTGCTGACGCTGACCGTGTTGCGGCGCGCGCTCAGCGCGCGCTACGACGCGATCCACTCGCACGAAGAGGGCGGACTGATCGGGGCGTTGCTCGCGCCGCTGCTGCGGATTCCGCATCTCTACGACATGCACTCCAGCCTGCCGCAGCAGCTCTCGAACTTCGCCTTCAGCAAATCGAGGGTCATCCACCGCATGTTCCTGGCGATCGAACGTTTCATGATCCGGCGCTCACGCGTCGTGATTGTCATCTGCCCGGCATTGCAGGATACGGTGAGAGAAATCGAACCGCGCGCGCAGTCCGTGCTCATCGAGAACGCCCCCGGCTCCGGCGATACGGTGCCCACGCCGGAGCAGGCGACCGCGGTACGCGTCGGGCTCGGCTTGACGCCGCTGACACCGATGGTGCTTTACACCGGCACCTTCGAGGCGTATCAAGGTCTGGACCTGTTGTTCGACGCCATGGCGTTGGTCGCGGCCCGTCGCCCGGAGGTACGCCTGGTAATGGCCGGCGGAAAGCCCGATCAGGTGGCGCGTGCACAGCAGCAGGCGAAGGCGGCGGGAATCTCCGAGGTGACCATCTTCGCCGGCGAGCGGCCTGCCACGGACATTCCCGCCTACCTGCTGGCGAGCGATGTGTTGCTGTCCCCGCGATCGAGGGGCACGAATACGCCGCTGAAGATTTACCAGTACCTGCGTTCGGGGCGGCCAATCGTGGCAACCCGGCTGCTCACGCATACCCAGGTGTTGAGCGACGACACCGCCATCCTCACCGGAGCGACGCCGCAGGAATTCGCCGAGGGCATCCTGAACGCGATCGCCGATCCGGCCCGCGCGGCGGCGATTGGCAGCCGCGCGCGACAGCTCGCCGACACGAAGTACAGCTATGAGGCCTATCTCGAAAAAACGCGGCAGGCCTGTGCCGCGCTGATGCCGGACGTGCCGTCGATCGGTGCGGTGAAGGACGTGGCGTGAAAGGCGCGCCCGCCCCGGACCATTACAGTTACCGCCACTATGAAAAAGCGTCGACTGCGTCGACGTTTGACGAACGACGGTTCGGCGGGCCGATCGGGAATCTGGTGTCGGGCACCCAGGCGCAAGTCCTCGCCAACTTCATCGGGCGGATCAACGAGCGGCGAATCCTCGACGTCGGAACCGGCACTGGTCGGGCGGCGCGGCTGCTGGCGAGCGGCGGTGCGCAGGTCACAGCGGTTGACGCCTCCGAAGCGATGCTCGCCGTCGCCCGCGAGAAGGCCGCGGCCGACGGTGTCCGCGTGCAGTTTCAACGCGGCGACGCGCACGCCCTCGAGTTTCGCGATCGCAGCTTTGATGTGACGGTCTGCCTGCGCGTGCTGATGCACACGCCGCAGTGGCGCCAGTGTATCGCCGAACTGTGCCGCGTCTCGCAACGGCTGGTGATTGTCGACTATCCGTCCTCGTCAAGCTTTGCGCTGCTCGAGTCGCTGACGCGCCGGGCCCTTCATCGGGTTGGTGTCGGTGCCGAACCGTATCGCGTCTTCAGCGACGCCGTGATTGCCGAAGCGTTCGACCAGCACGGCTTCCGCATCCGCTCCATACATCGCCAGTTTGTGATGCCGATCGCGTTTCACAAGGCGATCGGCTCGCGGCGCTTCACCCTCGGCATCGAATCAGCGCTCGAGCGCGCCGGTTTGCTCAAGCGAGTTGGGTCGCCCGTCTCCCTCGTGGCGGAGCGGTGCGCGTTCTCGTAACCGGCGCCACCGGTTTTACCGGGGCGCATCTGACGCGGGCGCTCACCGATCGGCGCCACAGCGTCCGAGCGCTGGTCCGCAACGCCGGCCCGGCCACAACGGCACTGAGATCGCAGGGCGTTGAACTCGTCGAAGGCGACCTGCGCGATCAGCGGGCGCTCGACCGAGCCGCTGCCGGCGTCGACGTGGTGTATCACATCGCCGCCATTTACCGGCAGGCCGGGTTGCCGGACGACGCTTACCGCGCGGTCAACGCGAAAGCCGCCGGGTCCGTGGTCGAAGCCGCGGCGCGCGGAGGGGCCAAGCGCGTCGTGCACTGCAGCACCGTCGGTGTCCACGGTGATGTCGAGCATCCGCCCGCAAACGAGGACGCGCCGCTAAAACCCGGCGATATCTATCAGGTCACGAAACTCGAGGGCGAGCAACTCGTACGGGCCGCCGGGCAGCGCGCCGGCATCGAGGTGACGATCGCCAGACCGTCGGGGATTTATGGCCCGGGCGACCGTCGTTTGCTGAAGCTGTTTCGCGGTGTGGCGCGGCGGCGGTGGGTGACACTCGGCCGTGGCGAAATCTATTACCATCTCACCTACATTGACGATCTCGTCCAGGGGTTCATACGCTGCGGCGAGCAGCCGGCAGCGGCGAACCGCACTTACATCCTCGCCGGCGGCGAAGTGACCACGCTGAACGAATTGGTGGCGCTGATTGCTGATGCCGCCGGTGTAGCGCCGCCGAAAATGCACCTGCCGGTGTGGCCGGTATGGATGGCCGGTGCTGCCTGCGAAGCAGTTTGCGCGCCGTTCGGCATCGAGCCGCCGCTCTACCGGCGGCGCGTGGAGTTTTTCACGAAGAGCCGCGCATTCGACATTTCGCGGGCGCACGCCGAAATCGGCTTCGCGCCGGATATCGGCTTGCGAGACGGTCTGCGCCGAACGATCGAATGGTACCTGACGCATGGCTGGCTCTAGTTCGCAGTCGCCGGCGGCCGGCGAACGCGCCGGGTCGGCGAAGGCGCAGGAGCAGCTGTTCGACGCGCGGAAGTCGAGCCGGCAGAAGTATGCCGAGCTGATCATCGGCAAGCCCGGCTTTGGCGCGATGATCAAATACGAGCTGATTGTCACCGTGGCGCAACCCCGTGCCGGCGCCCTCGGCCTGGCGCTGCGCAAGGTCTTGTACCCGGCGCTGCTCGGATCCTGCGGCCGCAACGTCGTCTTCGGTCAGAACGTCGTGCTACGCCATCCGCACAAGATCCACATCGGCGATAACGTGGTCATCGACGACAATTGCCTACTCGACGCTAAAGGCTCGACCAATCGCGGTATCACGATCGGCAGCGGGGTATTTGTCGGCCGGAACACGATCCTGTCGTGCAAGGACGGTGACATCGAGTTAGCTGACGGTGCAAACCTCGGCTTCAACTGCGAAGTGTTCTCGGCAAGCCGCGTCCGCATCGGCAAGCGCGTGTTAATGGCCGCGTATTCGTACGTGATTGGCGGCGACCACGACTTCTCGGACCCGTCCATTTCGGTATTGGACCAGTCGCGTAAGTCCGACGGCGTTACTGTCGGTGATGGTGCGTGGATTGGCGCCGGCGCGAAAATTCTCGACGGTGTCGCGGTCGGCGACCATGCCATCGTCGGCGCCGGCGCGGTGGTTCGCGACTCGATCGCTGCGTCCGCAATTGCCGCCGGTGTTCCCGCGCGCATCGTCGGAACGCGGTGACTGGCCCTGGTAGACTGACTCGACTGGTTTGATTCAGACTCCGCGATCTTTGCGGCCTCGGCGTTCATCTTCGGTCCAGTACTACTGTTGCGGATCCGCTTTACTGGTGCCGTCCGGTTCGCGCGGGGGCAGGGCATCGCGGTCATGGCGTATCATTTCAGGATGCCCGCTATACGTTACGAGGCGCCGCGGTCCGTGGCGGAAGCAGTACGGCTCATCCAGACTGATCCTGGTGCCCGTGTTCTTGCCGGCGGCACGGACCTGCTTGTTCAGTTCCACGCCGGCCTTCGGCAGCCAACCGCGTTCGTCGATATCAAACGGATTCCCGAGCTCGTCGGCGTCAGCCTCGACGCGAACGGTCTTCGTCTCGGTGCGGCAACTGCGGCCGCTGTGGTCTGCGAACATCCCGACGTCCGCGCGCTATGGCCTGGAGTGGTGGATGCGGTCCACCTGATCGGGTCTACTCAGATCCAGGGCCGTGGAACAGTTGGCGGTAACCTGTGCAACGGATCGCCGGCCGCCGATTCAACGTGTGCGTTGATCGTGAACCGTGCCGACTGCGTCATCGCAGGTCCCAAAGGGGAGCGGGTAGTTGCGGTTGAGAATTTCTGCATCGCCCCAGGCAAGACCGTGCTCGAGACGGGGGAGTTTCTGGTGGCGGTGCGTCTACCGCGGCCCGCGCCACGCACCGCCGACGCGTACCTGCGATTGATTCCACGAACCGAGATGGACATTGCTGTTGCAGGCGCCGCCGTCAGCATCACTCTGGACGGCAGCGGCATGTGTACCGCGGCGCGGGTCGCGATCGGCGCGGTCGCGCCAACCGCGCTGCTGGTGCCCGAAGCGGCAAAAGCCCTGGTCGGTTCCCGGCTCGAGGACGATGCATTGGCGCGAGCGGCAGCGGCCGCTAGTGTCGCGGCCAAACCGATCGACGACAAGCGCGGAACGGTTGCTTACCGGAAATCGGTCGCAGGCGTGCTGGTCAAGCGCGCCGCGAAGATCGCCGCTGGCCGGGCCAAAGGTCACTGACGTGAAGCTGCATATTGAAACGACGATTAACGGAGAGCCGGCCGAGTACCTGTGCGAGCCGCACGAAACCCTGCTCTCTGTGCTCCGCAATGGCGTTGGACTTACCGGCACGAAAGAAGGTTGTTCGACCGGCGACTGCGGCGCGTGTTCGGTGCTGCTCGATGGCCGCTTGGTGCCGTCCTGTCTGGTGCTCGCGCCCGAGGCGCAAGGCCGAACCGTAACAACGATTGAAGGCCTGGCGCGCGGGGATCGTCTGCATCCGTTGCAGCAGAAGTTTCTCGAACACGCGGCGCTGCAATGCGGCATCTGCACTCCCGGCTTCATCGTCGCGGCAGCTGCGTTGCTCGACAAGAATCCGAACCCGACCGAGACCGAAGTGCGATACTGGCTGGCCGGGAATTTGTGCCGCTGTACCGGCTACGACAAGATCATCAAAGCGGTGTTGGACAGTTCCGCGCAGCTCCAAAAGGCGGCGGTATGAGCGAGCGAGTGTTCAAGTACATCGGCACGCGGCCGATTCGTCACGATGGAGTGGACAAGGTGACCGGTCGCGCCAACTACGGCGCGGATTTGACCTTGCCGGGCATGCTCCACGGAGCGGTGTTGCGCAGCCCGCACGCCCACGCCCGCATCGTATCGATTGACACGAGTGCCGCCGAAGCGGTTGCCGGCATCAAGGCAATCGTCACTGGGAAAGATTTTCCCGAGACCACCGCCAAGCTGGCGCTCGGTGAAGCGGCGATCGATCTCCACGACATCGCCGACAACGTGATTGCTCGAACGAAAGTGCTGTACGGCGGGCATGCGGTCGCCGCGGTTGCTGCGACGAACCCGGACGCCGCGCGCGAGGCCCTGTCGAAGATCAACGTGGTCTACGACGTCCTCAAGCCGGTGCTGACTGTCGATCAGGCCACCGCGCCGAACGCACCGATCCTGCACGACGCGATGGTGACCAAGGGTGTGAAGGACGCGAAGGGTCCGACCAACGTCGCCGCCCGCATGGAACTGAAACGCGGCGACGTCGAGAAGGGTTTCGCCGAAGCCGACGTCGTGGTCGAGCGCGAATACCGCACGCCGACGGTCCATCAGGGTTACATCGAGCCGCACGCCTGCGTAGCGCGGTTCGGCGAAGACGGCCGGGCAGTGGTGTGGTGCAGTACTCAGGGCCCGTTCGCGGTGCGCGATCAAGTGGCGGCGATTGTCGGAATCGATCCGGCGCTCGTCAAGGTGATCCCGAGCGAGATCGGCGGCGGCTTCGGCGGCAAAATCGTGGTCTATCTCGAGCCGCTCGCAGTCGCATTGTCGCGCAAGGCACAACGGCCGGTGAAAATGGTGATGAGCCGCGACGAGGTGTTCAAGGCGTCGGGTCCAACCTCCGGCACGAAAATTCGCGTAAAAATCGGCGCGAAGCGGGACGGGACCGTCACCGCTGCGAGCGCGTCGCTTTACTACGAGGCAGGCGCCTATCGCGGTTCGCCGGCCGGCGCCGGTATGGCCTGCGCCTATGCGCCGTACAAGTTCCCCAACTTTTTCATCGAAGCATTCGACGTTGTCGTCAATAAACCGAAGGTGGCGGCGTATCGCGCGCCCGGCTCGCCAATGGCGAGCTTCGCCGTCGAGTCGACGCTCGACGAGATCGCGCGCGAGTTGAGGCTGGATGCGGTCGATCTTCGACTGAAGAATGCGGCGGCTGAAGGCGACCACGCGCCGTACGGCCCGGCATACGGACCGATTGGCGTGAAGACCATTCTCGATGCGGTGAAGAACCATCCGCATTGGTCCGCGCCGCTCGGCCGCAACCAGGGACGTGGCCTGGCGCTCGGCTTCTGGTTCAACGGCGGCATGAATTCGAGCGCCACCGTCCTGCTGAATCCGGATGGCAGCGCCGCGGTGATCACCGGGAATCCGGATATTGGCGGCACGCGCGCTGCGCAAGCGTTGATGGTGTCGGAGGAGTTGGGAATCCCGGTCGAGCGCGTTCGTCCGATTGTTGCGGATACCGACACCAGCGGGATGACCGATGTCACCGGCGGCAGCCGGGTGTGTTACGCGACCGGCATGGCCGTGATCAACGCTGCCCGCGACGTCCGCGAACAACTGCGCGCCCGGGCGGCGAAGATCTGGGATGTCGACGTCGAATCGATCAAGTGGGAAGACGGTCAGGCGATTCCGCCGCCAGGCGTTGAAAAGGCACCGCATCCGCTCGGTGTCGCCGACATCGGCGCGAAAATGGCGCACACCGGCGGGCCAATTGTCGGTCGCGCTTCGTTGTATGCGCCAATGGCCGGCCCCGGGTTTGGCGCGCACATCTGCGACCTCGAAGTCGATCCTGAGACCGGCCGCACGACGATCCTCCGTTACACGGCGTTTCAAGACGTCGGTAAGGCGGTCCATCCAAGCTACGTCGAGGGCCAGATTCAGGGTGGGGCGGCGCAAGGGATCGGCTGGGCGTTGAACGAGGAATACGTTTACAACCCGAGCGGCTTGATGGAAAACGCCGGCTTTCTCGACTATCGGATGCCGGTGGCGTCGGACCTGCCGATGATCGAGACCGTGCTGATCGAAGTCGCGAACCCGCTTCACCCCTACGGCGTGCGAGGCGTCGGCGAGGTGCCGATCGTGCCGCCACTGGCTGCCGTGGCGAATGCGGTCAGGCAGGCGACCGGCATCCGGTTCACGGAGCTGCCGCTGTCGCCACCGCGCGTTCTGGCGGGAATCGAACAGGCGAGTCGTCAACCAGTGGGCGTCAGCTGATGGCTACGGTCCACCTGCCGAGTGGTTTGACACAGTTCACGGGTGGGCTGTCGACGCTCACCATCGAAGCGCCACGCGTCGCCGATCTCCTGGCGACGCTGGCCGCCCGCTATCCTGAGCTCGGTCCGCAGCTCGACCAGGTGGCCGTCGCGGTTGACGGCGAGATCTATCAGGACCCGGGTTACCAGGCAGTCCGTCCGACCAGCGAGGTGCACCTGGTGCCGCGTATCGCGGGCGGATAGCACGAAGCCACGAAGACACGGAGAGATGGGATACAAGACCGAGCTGGAGTCGCGCGTCGCAAAAAAAACGACGAAGGCGATCGTTGACTTCGCGATGATCGAGGACGGCGACCGCATCATGGTCGGTTTGTCCGGCGGCAAGGACAGTTGGGCACTGCTGCAGGTGCTCGACGTCCTGCGACAACGCGCGCCGGTGAAGTTCTCGCTCGTCGCGGTCAACGTCGATTCAGGCTACAAGGAATACAAACACGATCTCATCGCCAGCACTTGCACCGCGCGCGGCTGGGAATATCGAATCGAACACACCGGCATTGGCGAAGTGATCGAAGACATTCTTGACGACGGCGATACGCCGTGCTCGTTGTGTGCGCGCCTGCGCCGCGGAGTGCTCTACCGGATTGCCCGGGAAGTGGGCGCCACCAAGATTGCCCTCGGTCATCACGCCGACGACTTCATCGAAACACTGTTGCTGAACCTGTTGTTCGCTGGCTCGCTGAAAGCGATGCCGGCGAAGCTGGTCTCGGACGACGGCGCGCACGTCGTCATTCGCCCGCTGGTTTACGTCGGTGAAGACGAAGCGCGCGCCTACACCAGGGAATGCGATTTGCCGATCATCGGCTGCTGCTGTCCAGCGTGCGGCGATCTCGGCCTGCAGCGGCAGCGCGCGAAGCGGCTGTTGATGGAGCTCGAGCGCGAGCATCCGGGAGTGAAAAATTCGATGCTGAAGGCGTTGGGAAACGTCGCCCCGCGCCATCTGCTCGACACGCGCCTGAATCCGCCAGCCGCGCTGACGGCGCGTTTGAAACCCTCCCTGAGCGCAGGCCTGAAGCTGTCCGCTATCCCAACCATCGCGTGAGGGCCGTCGTCCAACGTGTTACGACGGCCTGCGTCACCATACTCCCAGAGCCGAGTCGTCCCGAGACGCTGTCAGAAGCGATCGGACAAGGACTTGTCGTCCTGGTCGGCGTCGAGCGGGGCGACGGTCCCGACGATGTCGATTACATCGCGCGGAAAATCCGCGAGTTGCGCATTTTCGACGCGACAGGTGACGACGCGGCGGGCAAGCGTTTCGATCGCTCGGTCCAGGACGTCGGCGGGCAGGTGCTAGTCGTCTCGCAATTTACGCTCGCCGCCGACTGCCGCAAGGGCCGGCGTCCCGCATTCGACAATGCCGCGCCGCCCGAAATCGCCAGGCCGCTCTACGAATCGGTCGTGTTGGCGCTGCGCCAGCATGGGCTGACAGTCGCCACCGGTCAGTTTCAGGCGATGATGCAGGTTTCGCTGGTCAACGACGGACCAGTGACGCTGCTGCTCGACAGCAGGCGGTAAACCGAGTGCAAAATGCAGAATGCAAAATGCAAAATGCACAATGCGGAATGATGAATGACTAATGTCTAAACCGGTGCCATTCCGCTCTTTGCATTTTGCATTGTGCATTGTGCATTCTGCATTTCTCTTGTTGTGCGCGCGATCCGTGCACGCGCAGCAGCGTCCGCTTGTCACTGAGGACCCGGAAACGATCGGCGCCGGCCGGTTGCTGCTCGAAGGCGGCGTCGATCTGGCGGACAATCAGAAGTACCCGGCCTCGGGTCTCAAGGGCAATCAGTTGACGATTCCGACCATCGGTCTCAGTTTCGGACTCAGCTCGATCGCCGAGTTTCAAATCGACGGCGCTCTCTACAACCGCCTGAACGTCGAAGAACGGGACGCATCGGCGCCGCTCGCATCGTTGCTGACTTTCACCGGCGACAGCACGCACGACGTCACCGATGCCGTGGTGGCCACCAAAATCCGTGTTTTGTCTGAAACGGCGAATCGGCCGGCGTTTGGCCTGCGGTTCGCGACGAAGCTGCCGAACGCGTCCAACGAAAATGGCCTCGGCCTCGACACGATTGACTTTTATGCCTCGCTGCTCGGCGCCAAGACCGTCCAATCGGTCCGCGTCGTTGGCAATATCGGATTCGGTATCCTGCCCGATCCGGTGGTCGGCAGCCAGCAAAACGATGTCCTCACCTACGGACTGTCTTTTGCCCGCGCGCTGACGCAGGCCGCGGAATTGGTCGGTGAAGTCAACGGACGGGTATCGACAAGAGGTGGCGAGCCGTTTCCGGGCACGGAAACGCGAGGGACGCTGAGATTCGGCGGACGCTTTACGACCGGGACTCTGCGCCTCGATGCGGGCGTCTACTTTGGACTGACGACGATTGATCCGACGATCGGCGCGACGTTCGGTTTCACTTACGTCTTCAACGCGTTCAAAGTGCCGTAGAACGCGCGCACTGCCGCCATTTCGGACCGTTTGCGTTCGTCGCTCCAACGCAATTCGCCGCCGACGATGTCGGCGGCCCGGGTTACTGCTTCATCGCCCGGGTAGCCGAGCGCGCCGACCGGTGTCCGGCGAATCATCGCATCCGCGAGCGTGATTGCCATTTCACGCTTTGCGGCGAAGAGCAGTTCGGCGCCGACCGCTGGCAGCCCTCTAGCCACCCGCTTCTTCAATTCCGGCCGATCGCTGGTCAGTTCCAGTACTTCCTGATAGCGGGAACCGTAGGCAGCGATCAGGTGTGGAATCGTGTCGGACGGCAGCCCTTCGTCGTGTTCGCGCCGTGCGCCCGCGATTGCGTAGCCGACGTCCTGGACGCTACCGCCCGGAAGTGTAGTCGTCGCCGTCTTACACGCGATCGCTTCACGCTGCAGTTTACGAAGCGCCAGGTCGGTCACACGCGCGGCGACGGCGCGAGCTGCGGTGTATTTCGTGCCCGGGACGCTGACGATGCCTTCGACGCCCTCTGCAGCGTGATCGCGGATCTGATCGCGTCCTTCGAGGGCCACCTTCGATCCCCGTACCAGTGCCGGCACAATGCCTTGATGCACGAGCGTAATGTCCGCAAGCGTCAACTCGAGGTTTGGAAAGGCCTGATTCAGGTCGGCGACGAACGAAGCGACGTCAGACTCTGACGCTTGACAATCGCCGGGTTCGCAGGTGCGATCAGACTCCCAGGTGCCGAACAATGCCTTTTCGCGCCACGGCACCATGAACAGATTGCGGCCCGAGACCGAGCGGCCACCCAGTGCCTCGTCGCCGGCGTCGCGGCGTGTCACCAGGTTCATGGCCGTGAGCATCGGAACACCACTCGAAAGGCCGGCGGACTTCAATAGACGATCGACGGCGCCACCAGTTGCATTGATCACCAGCTTCGCCGAAACATCCTGCGCGCGGCCGTTCAGCGAATCGCGTGTGCGAACGCCGACGACGCGCGAGCCCTCTTTCACCAGTTCGGTAACCTCGACGTGGTTGGCGAGCACGGCGCCGTTCTCGTGAGCGGCAAGTGCCCAGGAAAACGTCAGGCGATCCGGTTCCGTCGTCACGTAATCGTGCCACACCGCGGCTCCGGTCAGTCCCTGGCGCTTCAGCCCCGGGAAACGGTGAATCGCTGTTGCCCGGCCGTAGACGCGTCCGCCCGGCAGCCGATGCGACTCGGATACTCCGGCATTGCGTCCGACTGACACGATGCGATCGAGAAGGAACCCGGCGCGCAACGCCATCTTGCCGCGCGTCAGCGAGCGGTAGAGCGGCAGCGCGAACAGCAGCGGTTTCAGCGTGTGAGGCGCGATCCGCGCCAGGGTCCGCCGTTCGCGAACCGACTCGCGCGCGCGGCTGATGTCGGCCGACTGGAGATAGCGCAAGCCGCCATGAATCGTCCGCAGATGATTGAACGAGGTGCCGGCCCCGAAATCGTCGCGCTCCATCAGCGCCACCGACAGGCCACGCTGCGCGGCGTCGCAAGCGATGATCAACCCGTAGATGCCGCCGCCAACGACGGCGACGTCGAAGCTGCGTCCGCTGAGCCGATCGAGGTCGCGCGTCATCGTCTTGAGGTATCCGAGGTGCCTGTCATCGTAACAGTGTGCGATATAGTTTTGCGGTGGCCACGACGGCGGACGTTCGCACGTATTGGGATCAGCACATCCACGACCTCGAAATCACTCGGCACCCGGTCGGTTCGCGTGGGTTTTTCGACGATCTCGACCAGTATCATTTTGAAAAACTGCACCACCTGCTCCGGCTCGTGGACTTTGACGGCTACCGCGGCCGAATGGTTCTCGAAGTCGGCTGCGGCGCAGCCGTCGACCTTGCCCGGTTCGCGAAGGGCGGAGCTGTGACGACCGGTGTCGACCTCGCCCCGTCCGCAATCGCCCTGGCCCGCCAGAACTTCGAACAGCAGGGGCTGAAGGGCACCTTCGAGGTGGCGGACGGGGAGCAGCTGCCGTTCGCCGACAACACCTTTGACTGTGTCTACGCCCACGGGGTTGTCCAATACACGGCCCATCCGCAGCGATTGGTTGACGAATGCCGCCGGGTGCTCAAGCCGGACGGCCAGGCAATCTTTCAGGTCTATAACCGCGTCTCATGGCTGAACGCCTTGTCCAAGCTGATGAAGGTTGGCCTCGAGCACGACGATGCGCCGGTCCTGCTGAAATTCAGTATTCCCGAGTTCAAAGCCTTATTACGCGATTTTCGTGACGTCCGCCTCGTGCCCGAGCGTTTTCCGGTGAAGTCGCGGCTGCACGGAGGGTGGAAAGGGCTGGTGTTCAATACGTTCTTCGTCGGGACGTTCAACGCGTTGCCGCGCAGCCTGGTCCGTCGCTTTGGCTGGCACCTCCTGGCTTTTTGCAGGAAATAGCGGCTAGTGGACAGCAGGTACAGCGAGTAACCAGCAACGAGCAGCGAGTAGCGAGTAGCGAGTAAACGAGCAACGAGTCGCGAGCAACCAGCCATGTTGCCCTTCACCAAGGCACACGCTTACGGAAACGACTTCCTCTACGTGCGCCACGACGCGGTAGTCGATCACCGGCCGGACCGGATGGCGGCGCTGGCGCGGGAGTTGTGCGACCGCCACACCGGCATCGGCGCCGACGGCTTGATGTTGTATACGCCGACCGCTGATGGCGCGACGATGCGACTGCTGAATGCGGATGGCAGCCCGTCAGAAGTATCGGGCAACGGCGTGCGCGGACTGGCGGCCATCCTGGTCCGCGAGAATCCTGAGCGCGATACCGAAATCGTCATCCACACCGAAGCAGGCGAGAAGCGATTGCGCCGCACCGCTCACCAGCAGACCCGTCACACGTTCGTCGCTGCGATGGGGTTGCCAAAAGATCTCCGCCAGGTCACCGCACCGGTCGCCGGAGAAACCCTGAAACTGGTGGTCATGGACTTCGGCAACCCGCAATGCGTCGTTCTCGGGCCGCTGCCCGACGATGTCCGGTTCGAGCGACTTGGCCCGGCGCTCGAGCATCACGAACTGTTCCCGGCGCGAACCAATGTCGAGTTTGCCCACGTCGACAATGCGTCGACGGTGCGGATCGTTATCTGGGAGCGCGGGGTTGGTCCGACGATGTCGTCGGGGACCGGGTCGTGCGCCTCGTTGATCGCCGCGGCCGCGTTCGGCGGCGCGGCCAGACACGCCGATGTCGTCGCTCCGGGCGGGACACAGCATGTCGAATGGCGCGACGACAGCGTTTACCTTACCGGTTGGGCCGAGGTGCTGTTCGACGGCACCTGGCTGCGTTAGAAATCACCTACTGAACTCCACGTGATCCGATCGTTTTCTGCGCTGATCGTCAGGGCCGGCGGCGTGGTCCGCCGGTTGGCGCCAGACCGAGCGTCCGCGCAATTGGTTGAACCTCCGAGGTTGCCTGGTTGGCGGCTTGCGTCGCGGCGGGATAGTCGCCCTGATCGAAGCTTGTGCGCGCTTTTTGCACCGAGCGCTCGGCGGTTGCGAGCATCCGCCGCGCGTCTTGCAGCAGGCGAGCCGAGGCGCGATTGGCTTCCGCGGTCTTCAAATGAGCCCGAGCCTCAGTCAGTGCGCGAGCAGAGGCCGCCAGGGCGCGGTCGGCGTCCACGCGCGCTGCGGCCTTGCGATCGGCGGCCTGGCGCGCCGCGGTCTTCGCGCGATCGCGCGCATCGAGCGCGTGATTCAGCGCGAGGCGGTAATCCCGCTGCTCGACCGCATCGGTGGCGTTTTTCAGCGCTGCCTGCGCGGCCGCGAACTCTTCGCTGGCATATTGGTCCGCGCCGACGGCCTTGGCGGCGTCGATCGCGCCGTGTGCTTGTTGGATTTCTTTGTCGGGGGGATCGCCACCGCACGCGACGAAGGTTAACGGGGTAAACGCCGCCAACGCCGCGGCCAGCGCAAGCGGCAGCACGCAGCGTCGAACCGGCATGAATACCAGTATATCCAATGCCTGGAACGGTTTTGCGGGCCGGCGTGGGCCGGTCCGTGAGGTTGTAGTACGATGAAATTTCTTGCGAACGACGATCGGCCGCGCGAGAAGCTCCAACGACATGGCGTGGCGGCGCTAGGGGACAACGAGCTGCTGGCGCTCGTCATCGGCTCGGGTTCGCGTCGCGGTGGAGCGCTGGCAGTCGCCAACGAGGTGCTGGCGGCACACGGCGGCGTTCACGCACTGGCGCGCTGCACTGCCGACGTGCTGGCGCGCACGAAAGGCATAGGGCGGGCGCGGGCGGCGCAGATCGTCGCGGCGATCGAACTGGGACGCCGGACGCTGGCGACGGCCGCTGCTGAACGGCCTCGCGTGACCAGTGCTCGCGATGCGGCGCAGCTGTTGCTGCCACGGTTCGGTTCGCACGGCGTCGAACAGTTCGGGATCATCCTGCTCGACACGCGGCACCGGGTGCTGCGCACCGCGGTGATCGCCAGCGGCACGACGAACACTTCGGTGGTCGAGCCGCGGGAAGTGTTCCGGGAGGCGGCGCTGGGCGGCGCGTCGGCGATAGTGGCGTTCCATAACCACCCTTCCGGCGATCCCACGCCCAGTCCGGACGATGTGGCGTTGACGCGGCGGCTCGCGGCGGCTGGAGTGTTGATGGGTATCGATCTGGTGGATCACATCATTGTCGGCGATCAGCGCTACTGCAGCCTGAAGGAGTTACGCGCACTGTGAGCCGGGTTCTGTACTTCGACTGCTTTTCGGGGATCTCCGGCGACATGGCGATCGGCGCGTTGCTCGATGCCGGGCTGCCGCTCGCGGAGCTCCAGCGCGCGCTGGGCAGCCTCGCGCTCGGCGAGGCGCACGTTCACGCCAGGAAAGTCCTCCGGGCGGGGGTCTCGGCGACGAAGTTCAGTGTCCACGAGCATCAGCACGACGACGCTGATCATGCTCACGATCATTCGCACGATCAGCCGCACTCGCACGCCGGATCGCATCCGCATCGGCATCTGTCCGCCATCTTCAAGATGATCGACAGATCGGCGTTGTCGGCGTCCGGCCGCGAGCGCGCGAGGGCGATGTTCCAGCGCCTCGGAGAAGCCGAAGCAGCAATTCACCAGATGCCGGTGGAGAAAGTCCACCTGCACGAAGTCGGCGCCCTCGACTCGATCATCGACATCGTCGGCATTGTGTTCGCGATGGAGTGGGCCGGCGCCGACCAGGTGGTCTGTTCGCCGCTCAACGTTGGCGGCGGAATGGTTCAATCGGCGCACGGCCTGTTTCCGGTTCCCGCGCCTGCGACGCTGAAGATTCTCGGCGGCGCGCCGGTCTATTCGGGCACCGTGCAAAAGGAATTGGTCACGCCGACCGGTGCGTTGATCGCGACGACCTATGCAGCGTCGTTTGGCTCCATTCCAGCGATGTCGATCGAGCGGATCGGGTACGGCGCCGGCGATCGCGACGATCCGGTCACACCAAACGTGCTGCGCGTGTTGATCGGCACTGCGGCGCAGCCTTCGACGCGCGAACGGGTGACGGTCATCGAATGCGAAATCGACGACATGAACCCGCAGATCTTCGGTGTCGCCATGGATCGCTTGTACGCGGCCGGCGCGCTGGAAGTGTTTTACGTGCCGGTTCAGATGAAGAAGAATCGGCCCGGTACCCTGCTGACCGTGATTGCGCCTCCGGAAAAGCGGTCCGAGTTGGCGGATGTGATTTTCCGCGAGACGACGACGATCGGACTGCGGCATGGCGAGGTCGAGCGGGAAGTGTTGGCGCGCGAAATCGTCGAAGTCACGACGCCGATTGGCACGGTAAGATTCAAGATTGCGCACCGTGGCGGGCGCGTCGTCAACGCCACCCCCGAGTTCGACGACTGCGCGAGGCTGGCGGCGGCTAACAACCTGTCGGTGAAGGACGTCCAGGCGATCGCGATCAAGGCCTATACACCGTGAAGCGTTTTTTTCTGACCACCGCCATCGATTATGTGAACAGCGTGCCGCACCTCGGCACCGCCTACGAGAAGGTGTGCGCCGACGTTATCGCGCGCTATAAGCGCCTGTGCGGCTTCGAGACGCGGTTCCTGATGGGGAACGACGAGCACTCGCAGAACGTGTTCAAAAAGGCTCAGGAAGCGGGCCTCGACCCAATCGCCTACTGCGACAAGATGGAAGAGGCGTTCCGGAAAGCCTGGGCACACCTCGACGTGTCGTTCGACGATTTCATTCGGACGACGCAGCAGCGCCACCGAATCGGTGTGTCGGAAATCGCGCGCCGGCACTACCAATCCGGCGACATCTATGAAGGCGTCTACGAGGGTTGGTACTGCGTCAGCTGCGAGGAATTCAAGCAGGAGAAGGATCTCGTTGACGGGCACTGCCCGTTGCACCCGACCATCAAACCCGAGTGGATCCGCGAAAAGAACTTCTTTTTCCGGCTGTCCAAGTATCAACAGCCGCTGCTCGAGCATTTTCACGGCCATCCGGATTTTCTGGTGCCCGAGATCCGGCGCAACGAGATCCTGCGGCTGATCGAAGGGGGGCTGCTCGATATCTCGTGCAGCCGCGCCGGGCAGTCGTGGGGAATTCCGCTGCCGTTCGACCCGTCGAGCGTCGTCTACGTGTGGTTCGATGCACTCATCAACTACGCCTCGGCAGTCGGCCTCGGCGACGATGCGCAGAAGGAAACGTTCGAAAAGTGGTGGCCCGCCGATCTGCACATCATCGGTAAGGACATCACCCGCTTTCATTGCGTCTTCTGGCCGGCGATGCTGATGGCCGCCAGGCTTCCGCTTCCTCGCCAGGTGTTCGGCCACGGCTTCATGACCATCGATGGGCAGCGGATGAGCAAGACGCTCGGCACGATTATCGATCCGATCGTCGCCGCCGAACGCGTCGGGGTCGATCCGCTGCGGCTCTATCTGATCAAGGAGATCCCGTTTGGCGGCGACGGCGACTTTTCGTTCACGCGGCTCGAGGAACGCTACAACGCCGATCTGGCGAACAACCTCGGAAACCTGGTCAGCCGGGTGTCCGCGATGGCGGCCCGTTACCAGAAGGGCGTGGTTCGTCCGGCGGCCGCCGGCAACGATCAACTCGCCCGGCTTGGCGAGCAGGTGGTGGTCGACTACCGGAGGGCGATGGACGCCTTCATGTTGCACGAAGGGGCCGCGGCGGCGTTCAGGTTGATTGACGGTACCAACGAATTCATTGCCGCAACCGCACCCTGGACGCTGGCTAAGGAAGCGGCTAACGCCGAACGACTGAGCCAGGTGTTGTTCGACGCGTCGGAAGCGATCCGCCTTGCCGCGGTGATGCTCGAACCGATGATGCCGACGGGCAGCCGCGAAATCCTGCGGCGGGTTGGCATCAGCAGCGACAGACTGAATTTCGAACGCGACGGCCGCTGGCGCACCGACGGCGAGCGCACGTTGCTTCAGGAAGGCGCGCTGTGGCCGCGCAAGGAGACATCGACCGTGAGCGACAACCCGTTACCGCCCGACGCGCCCTCGCCAGGAGCTCGTGTTGAAACGCCGGCAGCACCGGCGTCGGACCGCATCTCGATTGAAGACTTCATGAAAGTCGAATTGCGGGTCGCGAAGGTGCTGTCCGCGGAGAAAGTGGAGAAGTCCAAGAAGCTGCTGAAGCTGTCCGTGGACGTCGGCACCGAACAGCGCACGCTGGTGGCCGGCATCGCCGAAGCGTACGAGCCGGAATCGCTCGTCGGCAAGACAGTGGTGATCGTCTTCAACCTGAAGCCGGCGAAGCTGATGGGGATTGAGTCGAACGGAATGGTGCTGGCCGCGAGCCCGGATGGCGGCAAGCCGGAAGTGGTCATGTTCGCGAACCCTCCCGATCCGGGAACGCGGGTCCGCTGAGTTTATGCGAACGTCTGCGCTCTTCTGCTGTGCGGCTGCGTTGGTTCTGTCGCCGCTGGTCGGAGCCCAATCCGCCGTTCCGGATCCACGAGCCGGCGAGGTAAGCACGGCGCGGCACTTCGAAGCGCTGAAGGGCGATCCGATCCGGTTGCGCGCTTTTCTTCGCGAGATGCCGAAGGGCGGAGACCTCCACAACCATTTGACCGGGGCGATCTACGCCGAGCGTTACCTCCAGTGGGCCGCTGAGGATGGCCAGTGCCTCGCGATGGCGACGATGTCGATTGTCGTCGGCCCGTGCGACGGCAAGGCCACGATCGCGGCGAGCGCAGTCGTACAGAATCTGGTGCTGTTCGATCAGGCGGTCGACGCGATGTCGATGCGCCATTGGGACGTGTCGCGCAACGGGCACGATCAGTTTTTTGCGGCATTCGGGAAGTTCGGCCCGCCGTCAGATCGCACCGGCGACATGCTCGCCGAGGCCGCGTCGAACGCCGCGGCCGAGCGGGTCAGCTATCTCGAACTGATGCTGACGCCGTATGCGGGCGCCACCGCGCTTGGGCGGAGCGTCGCGTCTGGACCAGATCTGGCGCAGTGGCGGGCACGGCTGCAGGCTGCCGGGTTGACCGAGCGTGTCGTCAAGCCGGCGCGAGCCAGTCTCGATGCCGCCGAAGCGCGGTTGCATGAGTCGTTGCGCTGCGCGAGTGATAAGCCTGATCCCGGATGTCAGGTCACGATCCGCTACATCGCCCAGGTCGGACGCGCGCGAACGCCACAGGAAGTGTTCGCGCAGATGGTGGCCTGGTTCGAGCTGGTTGAGGCAGACTCTCGTGTCGTTTCGCTGAATCTCGTCCAGCCCGAGGACGACCCGGTATCGGTGCGCGATTTTTCGCTCCACATGTCGATGCTGGACTACTTGCACCGCCTCCATCCGGGCGTACCAATTACCTTGCACGCCGGCGAGCTTGCTGACGGACTGGTACCGCCATCGGCGCTTCGCTCGCATGTTCGCGATTCGATCCGCATCGGCCACGCCCGCCGCATCGGTCACGGCACCGCCGCGGTACTCGAAGACGATCCGTTCGGCCTGCTGCGCGAACTGTCGGAGAGGCAGGTGCTCGTCGAGGTGGCGATGAGCAGCGCCGCGCAGATTCTCGGCGTCAGCGGTGCGCGCCATCCGTTGAAGACGTTCCTGGCCGCCAATGTGCCAGTGGCCCTCGTCACCGACGACATGGGGGTGTCGCGGTCGACCCACACCCTGGAATTCATGAGAGCAGTAACCGACCACGGACTCGACTATCCGACCTTGAAACGGCTCGTCCGCAACTCCATCGAGTACAGTTTTGCGGACGCGACGACCAAAACACGGTTGCGCGCGGATCTCGAGCGCGCGTTCGCCGAGTTCGAGCGGCGGCCGCCGGCGTGATCGACTCGCACTGCCACCTCGCCGACGACACCTTTGCCGGCGACCTGGCCGACGTGGTCGCACGCGCGCAAGCGGCGAGCCTCGAGCGTCCGTTGGTCATTCTCGAAGCCGGTAACGCCAAAGAAGCCGAGCAGGGCTCGCGGCTGCTCGAGCTGTGGCCGGAAACCCGCTTCGCGATCGGCGTCCACCCGCATCAGGCACACCAGTTCAAGAAAGCGCCGTCTGAGGCCGCGGCAACCGTCCGCGAGCAGTTTTCGCGAACACCGGCGGCGCGTGCGATCGGTGAAATCGGGCTCGACTATCACTACGATTTTTCACCGCCCGACGTGCAGCGCGAAGTGTTCCGCGGTCAGCTGTGCCTCGCGCTGGCGCTCGACCGCCCCGTCGTTATCCACACCCGCGAGGCGGACGACGACACGGTTGCTGCGTTACGAGAGGAAGGCGGAGGCCGATTGCGCGGCGTGTTTCACTGTTTTACGGGTAGCCATCAGCTGGCCCAGGCCGCGCTCGAACTCGGCTTTTTCATCTCGGTGGCCGGCATCCTGACGTTTCCCAAGGCCGAGGAATTGCGCCAGGTGATCCGCCGCGTTCCGCTCGATCGGTTGCTGGTCGAAACCGACAGCCCGTTCCTGGCGCCGGTTCCGCATCGCGGGAAGCGTAACGAGCCGGCGCATGTTGCGCGCGTGGTTGCAACACTTGCCGAGCTGCACGCGACTGACGCCGCGGCGGTTGCTCGCCAGACGACCGCCAACTTTCACAGCCTGTTCCGGCCGTGATAAAGTCCACCTGAACCGCTGTGGAAAAATCGCTGGCCCTCTCGCAGATCTTTGAGCCAATCCGCGCCGACCTGGAGAAGGTCGACGAGGAATTCGCGCGGCACGTGCAGTCGCGGGTTCAGCTGATTCCACAAATCGGTCAATACATCCGTACCAGTGGAGGCAAACGGATGCGGCCGGCGGTGCTGCTGATGGCAGCACGGCTATCCGGTTACACGGGCGACCACTCGATCCTCTATGCGGCGGTCGTTGAGTTCATCCATACCGCAACGCTGGTTCACGACGACATCATCGACGATGCCGATTTGCGCCGCGGGCGCCTGGCGGTGCACTCGCGGTGGGGCAACGACATCACCGTACTGCTCGGCGATTATCTCTACATCAAGTCGATGGCGCTGGCGCTGACCCACGATACGCTCGACATCGTCCGGCTGCTGTGCGACGTGACGTTGAAGATGATCGAGGGCGAGTTGTATCAGCTGACCAAGAACGGCGACGCCGACATCACCGAAGAAGAGCACTTCGACATCATGCGGCGCAAGACCGCGTACCTATTCGGCGGCTGCGCCCAGATCGGCGGACTGCTCGGCAAGGTGTCGAAAGATCAGGAACAGGCGCTGCGCGAGTACGGGTTCAATCTCGGGATGGCCTTCCAGCTGGTCGACGACTTGCTGGATTACACCGGCGACGAAGAAACCGTCGGCAAACCGCTCGGCAGCGACCTGCGCGAAGGCAAAGTGACGCTGCCGTTGATTCATCTGCAGCGGCAGGACAAGGACGGCAGTGGCGCCCAGATCATCCGTGACGTGATCACGTCGCGTCAGGTTACCGAAACGCAGTGGAGCGACTTGAAACGCAACCTGCGCGATCACGCCTCGATCGACTACGCCTACCGCAAGGCGGTCGAGTTCGCCGATCACGCGAAGACGCACCTCTACGCGTTTCCCAGCAGCCCTGAACGTGACGCGCTGCTGGCGCTGCCGGATTACGTGCTGTCCAGAGACCGGTGACATGGCTGAGGGCTTAGCCATCAGGCTTCAGCCATTGCCATGATCTCGTTCCAGATTCCACCTGCCACGCTCGAAATCGTCGACGGCGACATCTCGCTCCAGGACGTCGACGCGATCGTCAACGCCGCCAATAATCATTTCTGGATGGGTTCCGGTGTGGCCGGGGCGCTGAAGGCGCGCGGTGGTCCAGCGATTGAAACCGAAGCGATGGCGCTTGGACCGGTCGAGCCGGGCGACGCCGTCGTAACCGGCGGGGGGCAGCTGCGTGCGCGGCATGTAATCCATGCCGCCGTGATGGGACAGGACCTGCAAACGTCCACGGACATCATCGAGCGCGCCACGCGTCGGGCTCTGGAGCTCGCGGAGTACAGGCGATTCACGTCGGTCGCTTTACCGGCGTTCGGCACCGGCGTCGGCGGCTTTTCCGTTCGCGCCTGCGCGCTGATAATGATCGACGTGATTCGCGCGCATCGTCCTCGCAGCCTTCGCGTCGTACGGCTGGTCCTGTTCGGCCAGAACGCCTACCTGGCGTTTGCCGAAGCGGCCGGCGAACGGCTCGGCCCTCCCCTCGATGGACCTCCCGACTGTCCGATCTCCGCATGACCGCTCCCGAGCAGCGACTTCAGGAGCTGCGCGACGCGATTCGGCATCACGAGGAGTGCTACTACATTCGCAACGCGCCCGAGATTTCCGACGAACAATTCGATGCGCTGCTGCACGAGCTCGAGCGGCTCGAGGCCGAGCATCCGGATCTGGTTACCGTCGATTCGCCGACCCAACGCGTCGCCGGCCGCCCGGTGGAGGGTTTTCCGACGGTGCAGCATCTGATGCCGATGTTGAGCCTCGACAACGCCTACAACGAAGAGGAATTACGCGCGTTCGACGAGCGAGTCCGCCGCAGTGCCGGGGTTGGCGCCGGTCCGGTCGCCTACGTGGCTGAACTGAAGATCGACGGTTTGAGCATCTCGCTGACCTACGACGAGGGCCGGTTGGTGCGCGCGGCGACGCGCGGTGATGGGACGAACGGTGAAGATGTCACAGCGAACGCCAGAACGATTCGCGCCATCCCGCTGTCGTTGCGGCATTCGACGGTCCCGGGGCATCAGGTCCCGGCGGGTCGCATCGAAATCCGCGGCGAAGCGTATTTACCGCGTGCCGCGTTCGAACGAATGAATCGCGAACAGGCCGCCGCGGGCGAACCGCTCTACGCAAACCCGCGAAATACTGCCGCCGGGACGATTCGGAATCTCGATCCGGCGCTGGTCGCGCGACGACGGTTGTCAGCGTTCACCTATCAACTGGTCGGCGCGCGCGAGCGGGCGCATCACAGCGACACGCTCGAAGCGATGCGCAGCTGGGGGCTGCCGGTCGAATCTCACTGGCGTCGCTGCGTCGGTGTTGACGAATTGGTGGCGTTTTGCAGCGACTGGGCCGACCGGCGGCAATCGCTGGAATTCGACACCGATGGCGTCGTGATCAAGGTGGACGATCTAGCGCTGCGCGATCGCCTCGGCACCACCGCCAAGTTTCCTCGCTGGGCGACGGCGTTCAAGTTCCCGGCGCAGCAGGCGCACACCAGACTGCGCGAGATCGCCGTCAATGTCGGTCGCACCGGCGCGGTCACGCCTTATGCGGTGCTCGACCCGGTGTTCGTGGCCGGCTCGACGATTTCGATGGCCACGCTGCACAACGCCGAAGACATCGCGCGGAAAGACATTCGTCCCGGCGACACGGTGGTGATCGAGAAGGCCGGCGACGTCATCCCCAAAGTCGTGGCGCCGATCCTCAGTCTGCGGCCGGCGGACGCGCAGCCCTGGGTGATGCCGACGGCTTGTCCGGAATGTGGCAGCCAGTTGCGTCGGGACGAGGAAGAGGTGGTCTGGCGTTGCGAGAACACGTCGTGTCCGGCGCGACTGCGCCGCAGTCTCGAGCACTTTGCCTCGCGCTCGGCGATGAACATCGAAGGACTCGGCGCGTCAATCGTCGACCAGTTGCTGGATAAAGGCCTGGTCACCGATTTCAGCGATCTCTACAAGCTCGACGCGGCGACGCTCGAAAACCTGATCGTGACGCCGAAGGAACCGCGCTCCGACCGTGCGGTGCCCCGCAAGCTCGGAAAAGTGGGGCGCAACGTCGTCGAACAGATTGCCCGCAGCAAGTCGAACGACGTGGCTCGATTGATTTACGCGCTCGGCATCCGCCACATCGGCGAAAAAGCTGCCACGACACTGGCCCGACACCTGCGATCGATGGACGCGATCATCAACGCCAGCGTCGAAACGCTCCAGCAGGTGCCCGAAATCGGGCCGGTGGTCGCCGAGTCGGTCAAGATGTTTGCGGACGAGCCGCGCAACCGGGCGCTGATTGAAAAGCTTGCCGAGGCCGGCGTCAACATGACGACCAGCCTGCCGGAGCCATCGGTGGCCGCTGCGGGTCCGCTCGAGGGGAAGACCTACGTGATCACCGGCACGCTCGAGGCGATGTCGCGCGAGCAAGCCACCGACGCGCTCGAGCAACTCGGCGCGAAAGTGTCTGGCTCAGTCAGCAAGAAAACCACCGCCTTGATTGCCGGCGCCGACGGCGGCAGCAAGCTCGAGAAAGCGGAGAAGCTCGGCGTCGAGGTGCTGGATGAAGCTGCCTTTCTGATGCTTATAATGAAGAACTAGGAATGCGGCGCTTCACGTTTGTCACCCTCGCACTCACCGCGGTTGTCGCGTTCCTGGTCGGCGCGATCATGGCAGGCGGGTTCGCCCGGCCGGATGTTTCGGCCGGGGCGCCCAAGACGACCTCGGGCCGTTCGATTGCCGCCGCAGCGCGGCCGTCCAACGCTGCTCCAGTTATTCCGGCGGTGAATTTTGCCGACGTCGTCGAACGGATCAACCCGGCGGTCGTGAACATCGACGCGACGGCACGCGGCCAGGAAGGGCGTCGCCGGCGGGGTCGGACCAGCGTTCCCGATCCACCGGACATGCCGTTCGATTTCCCGCCGCGACTGGAGCGCGATAATCCCCATCGCGGCGCCGGCAGCGGGTTCGTCATCGACCCTGACGGCAGCATCCTCACCAACAATCACGTCATCGATCGCGCCGAACGGATCATCGTCAAACTGTCGGATGGACGGACGGCGCGGGCCAGGGTGATCGGCGCCGATCCCGACACTGACGTCGCATTGATCAAGATCGACGGCTTGACCGGACTGCCGGTCGCGCCGCTCGGCGATTCGACGACCTTGCGGATGGGCGAGTGGGTGTGTGCGATTGGTAACCCACTCGGCTACGAACACAGTGTCACGGTCGGTGTCGTCAGCTTCCTCGGACGGAAGCTGTTCGATATGAGCCTCGACAACTACATTCAGACTGACGCGGCGATTAACTTCGGCAACAGCGGCGGTCCGCTGATCAACACGCGCGGCGAGGTAATCGGGATTAACGCCGCGATTAGTTCGCGTGCCAGCAACATCGGATTTGCCGTTCCGATCAATGGGGCCGCGGCGGTCTTACCGCAACTGCGTGCCCGCGGCAAAGTAAGCCGTGGCTACATGGGGGTGGCGCTGCGCGACGTGGACGCTGATCTGGAGCGCTCGCTGAACCTGTCGGTCAGCCACGGCGCGGTGGTGCAGGACGTCACTGACGGTTCGCCAGCCGATCGGGCCGGCCTGAAGCCGTACGACGTCGTCGTGGCGATCGACGACAAAGGCGTAAGCAACGAGGATCAACTGATCCGCGAAATCGCCGGTCGCGCGCCCGGCTCGGCCGCACACCTCAAGTTCGTGCGCGACGGACACGAGCAGACCGCCACCGTCAAGCTGGCCGAGCGTCCGCAGCGCGATAGCGCCGACTCACGCGGCGATTCGCCGTCGCCCTCCGATCGGGTGAAGGCGGACCAGGACGTCGCGCTGGGCATCAGCGTCCGCGATCTCGATCGGCAGACCGTCGAGCGTCTCGATCTCGCCAAGGACACGCATGGCGTGCTGATCACGCGCGTCGAGCCGCTCAGTTCGTCGTTCGACAGCGGCATCGAGCGCGGCACCGTCATTCTCGAAATCAATCGCCAGCGTGTCACTTCGGCCGCCGAGTACCGCCGTGTGGCACGCGCCGCACGCCCTGGCGAGATCCTGACTTTGTGGGTCTACGCGCCCGATCTGGCGCAGCGGCAAATCAAGACGGTCCGAGTCGAAGAAAAGTAACAGAGATGAACGGAGGCACGGGTTCAACAC
>Ga0070675_100000123_pt1 | contig 45740 bp, 32 predicted proteins | sample KBSM43metaG_FD_65343 | JGI IMG/M metagenome (GOLD analysis project Ga0070675, IMG submission 65343) | Miscanthus rhizosphere microbial communities from Kellogg Biological Station, Michigan, USA - KBS M4-3 metaG | ecosystem: Host-associated > Plants > Roots > Rhizosphere > Soil ... | reverse complement strand
CCTGGTCGCGCAAATGATGCACGGCAACGGCATGGGCTTCAACTGGGAGGGCCTGTACACGACCAGCCTGCTCGACGCGCACGCCAACTGGCGGGCGCGCGCGAACCAGCTTTCGCGCACGCTCAAGGTCTCGATGATGGCCGGCGAGTACTTCATTCGTCAGTACCGTGGCCACTTCTACGCGAAGGCGCAGAACCTGTCGCGCCTGCTGAAGAAGACCTACGACCAGGCGCTGAACCGCCACGACCTGCTGTTGATGCCGACGACGCCGATGAAGGCGACGCCGATCCCGGCGCAGGACGCGCCGCTCGCGCTCTACTGCCAGCGCGCCTTCGAGATGCTGCCCAATACCGCGCCGTTCGACGTCAGCGGCCATCCGGCGATGAACGTGCCGTGCGGCCTGTCGGCCGGGCTGCCGGTCGGCATGCAGCTGGTCGGCGCGCACTACGCCGAGTCGACGATCTATCGCGCCGCGCACGCCTTCGAGCAGCTCGGCGACTGGCGCAACTTCTAGCGCAGCGGGAGCGCCAGCGAGGATAGGCATGGCGGCGAACCCGTTCAGCTCCGACTGGCTCGCCGGCGGCCGCGACCAGCGGCAACGGCCGCCGGGAACGCTCTCGTACGTATCGGGCTCGACCGACGAGCCGCTCCGCTTCATCACGCTGTCGCAGCAACTCGACAAGACCGTGTCCCGCCACGGCCCGCGCGACGCGGCGGTCTTCGACGCCGAGAAGCTGCGCCTGTCGTGGTATGACCTGAAGCAGCGCGCCGACGAGATGGCCGCCGGCCTGCTCGCCCTCGGCCTGCGCCGCGGCAACCGCGTGGGCATCTGGGCACCGAACCGGCACGAATGGATCGTCACCCAGTTCGCGACCGCGCGGATCGGGCTCGTCCTGGTCAACATCAATCCGGCCTATCGCCGCACCGAACTCGAATACGCGCTCGCCAAGGTCGGCTGCCGCGCGCTCGTCATGGCGCGAAGCTTCAAGGGCAACGACTGGCTTGCCATGCTCGGCGAGATCGCGCCCGAGATCCATCTCAAGGGCGCAAGCGAAGTGCTAGACAGCGTCCGCCTGCCCCAGCTCAAGCACGTCGTCCTGCTCGGCGACGAGCCGGTGCCGCCGCGCTGCCTTTCCTACCGCCGGCTGCTCGGGCTCGCCGGTCCGGCGCAGCGCGCGCGGCTCGATGCCCTGAGCGGCGCGCTCGATCCCGACGACGCGATCAATATCCAGTTCACGAGCGGAACGACCGGGTCGCCGAAGGGGGCAACGCTCTCGCATTTCAACATCGTCAACAATGCCCGCTACTGCGCCAAGGCGATGGCCCTCGGCCCCGATGACAAGCTCTGCATCCCGGTGCCGCTCTACCACTGCTTCGGCATGGTGCTCGGCGTGCTGTGCGCCGCCGCCTCGGGGGCGACGATGGTCTTCCCGGGCGAGAGCTTCGAGCCCGGCGAGACGCTGCGCTCGATCGCCAGGAATCGCTGCACGGCGCTGCACGGCGTGCCGACGATGTTCGCTGCGATGCTCGAGCACGACGAGCTCGCTCGTCTCGACCTGTCGTCGCTGCGCACCGGCATCATGGCCGGCGCCCCGTGCCCGATCGAGACCATGCGCAAGGTGATCGCGCGCATGCACATGAGCCAGGTGACGATCGCCTACGGCATGACGGAGACCTCGCCGATCTCGTTCCAGTCGAGCCTCGACGAGCCGCTCGAGCGCCGCGTCTCCACGGTCGGCCGAATCCAGCCGCACCTCGAGGTCAAGATCGTCGACAGCGACGGTCGCATCGTCCCGGTCGGTACCGCCGGCGAGCTGTGCACGCGCGGCTATGCCGTGATGCGCGGCTACTGGAAAGACGAGGCACGAACGCGCGAGGCGATCGACGCCGCCGGATGGATGCACACCGGCGACCTGGCGACGATCGATGCCGAGGGCTACGCGAACATCGTCGGTCGCGTCAAGGACATGCTCATCCGCGGCGGCGAGAACGTCTATCCGCGCGAGGTCGAGGAGTACCTGCTGCGTCATCCTGGCATCCAGGACGTGCAGGTGTTCGGCGTCCCCGACGCGAAGTACGGCGAGGAAGTCTGCGCCTGGGTGGTCGCCCGCCGCGGCCACGCGCTCGACGAAGAAGCGGTGCGCGAGTTCTGCCGCGGCCAGATCGCCCACTTCAAGGTGCCGCGTTATGTCCGGATCGTCGATGCGTTTCCCCTCACGGCGACGGGCAAGGCGCAGAAGTTCGAGATGCGCAAGGCGATGATGGCGTCGATCGGGCTGGAGGACGAGCGGACCGCTTGAAAGCATTGCGGGGCGAGACAGGTTTCTGTACTGACCTAGGGCGCGGCGGGAGGGGGAGGAACGGTGGCCGGCGATGCCGCTTGGGTTAGGCCCAACCGACGGACAATAGATCCGCGGGTCGACCCCACCGCAGCGATCTTGTAGACGTGGCCGTGATGGATCATGCGTCGGTACGGGACCGACCTCACTCTCACTTCGCGAAAAGTGCGGGCGTAGGCGATGGACTCCTGGCGCCTTGAGTCGGGGCGGCACAGCCGCGCCGCCCAATTCCTTCTATGCCCGAGGGGTCGTTGACATGGGCCGGATCCTGGACTAGCGTTATTCGCAACGCTGTTTCGAATAATGCAACATGCCGGTCGGTCGAACCATCGCCCGCGCTCTGCACGCTCAACGGGCACGGCGATCTGCTGCGGACGACGCTACTCCGCGGAACGCCACTGCGACAACCGACTTGTCGCTGCGTCTCCTGGAGCGACTCGCCGTCTCTCGAGAGCCGATCGGTATTTCCGATCTCGCGCGCGAGTTCGGGACCTCGAAGACGAAGGTGTATCGGCATCTGCAGACGCTCGCTCGCCACGCTTTCGTGCGGCAGGACGGTGTGACGCGACGCTACGAGGCGGGGATCAAGCTGTTCATGCTGGGCGAGCAGTTGCGGGAGCGATTCGACATCCTGACTGCGGCGCGCGGTGACATGGCACAGCTGCGCGACGCGACGGGACACGCAGTCACGTTGTCCACGCTAGTCGAAGACCAAGTGGTCGTGCTGGAGCTCTTCCATGGCCACACGATCGTCGAGTTCGGCACGCGGCCCGGGACGGTGCTTGACCTGCACGCGAGCGCGCATGGGAAGGTGGCACTGGCGTTCAGTCCGCCGGGGCTCCTTGAACGCTGCGTAGCGAAACCGCTGAAAGCGTGGACATCGCAAACGATCTGTTCTCGGGCGGGGCTCGAGCGCGCTGTGGCTGAGGTGCGCAAGCGCGGTTGGGCCGTCGCCGCGAACCAGGTGTTGACCGGGGTCAACGGGCTCGCCGCGCCGATCTTCAATCACAGCGGCTACTACGCTGGGGCCATCGCGATCGCCGGTTCAGTTCAGTACATCACCGCGACGCCATCGCCGGAGCAGACCCGCGCCGTCAGGGCGGCAGCGCACAGCATCTCGAAGAAGATGGGTTGGGCTGGGCAATGAACGAAGGTCGTGCATGGCAGCTCGACGGCAGCGCGGCCGAGCTCTACGAACGCTGTGTCCGTCGTTACATCCTGGGGCCGTGGGTCCCACAGCTGCTCGATGTCGTGGGCCTGCAGGCGGGTGAGAATGTGCTCGACATCGCTTGCGGTACGGGCACGGTTGCCAGGGTCGCTGCGCAACGGGTCGGCGCATCGGGCCGTGTCACCGGTCTCGACGTGAACGCAGGCATGCTTGCCGTAGCCCGATCCCAACCCGTGCCGCCGGGCGCGGCCATCACGTGGGTCGATCGTGACGCACGCGACACTGGCCTGCCGGATCGCGACTTCGACGTGGTTCTATGTCAGCAGGGATTGCAGTTCTTCCTGGACAAGACAGGTGCCCTGCGCGAAATGCGTCGCGTCCTCGTGCCACGCGGAAGGCTGGCGATCAGCGTCTGGCGATCGACGGGGGTCTACAACGTCGCGGTAGGGAAGGCGCTCAGCCAGCACATGGGCGTTGACGTGGGCTCGCGCTTCTGCGCATCGCGCGACGTGCCCGGTGACGAGGAACTTCGCCACTTCGCTGTCGCCGCCGGATTCCACGACGTGACGCTTCACGTGCAACGGATGATGGTTCGCTTGCCGTCGCTACGAGACTTTGTGCTCCGCCACCTCGCTGCGACGCCAGTCGCATCCGACGTCAAGGCCATGAGTGGTGCCGCTCGCGCAGCGCTGGGCGGCGACGTGGCACGGCAGCTTGCTGCATACAACAAGGACGATGGTGTCGCGTTTCCTGAGGAGGTGAATGTCGTCACCGCCATTGCCTGATCAGCGAACGAGCCGTCGCGCCCGACGGGATCGATTGGCTCATCACATAGGAGGCATCCATGTGCTCGCCAAGTCGCGTCGGAACGCTCTCCGACAAATTCGTCTTTCAACAAGGCGGCCGCGCGCTGCTGCTTGCGTGCAGCCTGCTTGGGTGCTTGACTTCTTTTCAGGCGCCAGCGCAAACGCAATCGCCGACACCCGCGAACGCCTATCCAACCAGACCCGTTCATGTCGTCATTCCGCTGGGCCCCGGAAACTCGGCCGAGGTCGTCACACGCCTCGTGGCGCAGAAGCTGTCGATCGCGTTGGGGCAGCCGTTCGTCATCGAACCCCAGCCCGGGGCAGCTGGAGCGATCGGCACAGGGCACGTAGCTCGTTCGCCGGCGGACGGCTATACGCTCCTCGCCGCAACCGATGGCGTCATGGCGGCTTTGCCGAGTTTTCGCGCAGATCTGCCGTTCAACCCCATCCGCGATTTCGTGCCGATCGCGCAGATGGCTGGAATTCCGTTCGCGTTGATCGCGCACCCGTCGGTTCGGGCCAGCTCGGTTCATCAGTTGATCGACATGGCGAAGGCCGAACCCGGCAAGATCGACTTCTCCAGCGGCGGAAACGGCAGCGCTCAGCAGCTGGTGATGTCGATGTTCATGACCGCCACCGGGACCCGGTTCACCCATGTTCCATACAAGGGCGCGCCCCAGGCGGCAATGGATGTGGTGTCAGGACAGATTCCGATCGCATTCGCCGGCGTTCCGATCGTCTCGGAATTCATCAAGGACGGTCGGCTTCGGGGGTTAGCTGTTGCGAGTGATCAACGCTTGGCTATGCTGCCGCACGTCCCTACGCTCAAAGAGGAAGGCATTCCTCTGCAGTTTGCGACGTGGGTCGGGTTGTTCGCTCCGACCGGTACGCCGCGCGAGATCGTTTCGCGACTGAGCGAAGAGACGGTCAAGGCGCTTCGCGCCCCGGACGTGACCGACCGGCTTGCTGCGCTTGGGTTTGAGGTCTATGGAGTTCCAACAGAGCAGTTCACTCAGATCGTCCGGGCCGATGTCGCACGCATGGCCGACGTGATCAAGAGGTCAGGCATGAAGGCCGATTGAGCGCCGGCCTATCGTTTGGGTCACGAAGCCATCGAGCATGACGCTTTGGTCCTCGAGCGTTCGCTTGCGCGCGAGACCTGTGACCGCAAAGGGTCGACCTTGACCGCTCAGCGGACGGCGGCAAGCGTCGGCCAGGCGATTGAGAACAGTTGATTACTCAGTCAAGTGCAGACACCTTGCAGTGATTGCAGTGTGCGGGTTGTCGACGCTGCTGCGCGTGCCGATACCCGCATTGGGAGCTGGCGATGACGTCTTCGCTCCTCCAGGTCCTCGGCCTGCGCCCGCCCTCTCGCCCGCCCAACGGAGCGCCCGCCGAGGGCGCGGGCCACGTGGCGCTCGGTGACGCCCCGGCGCGCGCTGCGCCCGGCATCGATCCCGGTTCGGATCTGGCATCGACGAGCGACGCAAGCGGCTCGTCCACTCCGCCGCCCAAGGGTTCGGTTTTCACCACCGCGAACATCACCAAGGCGCGCGGGACGCGCTGCTGAACCGGCTGAGTCGTCTGAGACTGATGCTGAACGACATCGGGGTAACGCCGCAGGCGCTGGTCGATGCGGCGAACAAGGACGTCGAGGGGACGATTGCCGCGATCAACCGCCACATCGACGTGCTCGAGGTCCAGATGCAGGACGCTCAGCGGACCAAGGTGCCGCCGGGCAGGCGGGTTGACGTACCGCACGCCAAGGTGCCAGCCGAGCGGAAGTGGTACCGGATCGACGTGCTGGGCGCCACACCGAGCAAGGACTCGCCAATCGGCCGGGCGGTCATCGCCCGGATGCGCACTAGCAAGCGCATCAAGGGTCCGCCTGGCCAGGAGATGGTCCTCCATGAGGAGAAGTGGTACCCGATCGCCGAATGCGACATGGGCCACACGACCGATGCGGTGACGTGGTGGAACAAGGAGGGCATGTTCTATGGGCCGAAGTCGCCGCAGGTGCGCGCGTGGATGCGCAGGTCGGAAATCTATGAGCTCGAGCCTGGGCACATCAATAGCAGTCGCGGCGCACAGATCGGGGAGGAATACGTCGCACCGAACCCCTATCCGATCACCGAGCAGGAACTCAACAGCGCAAAGCCTGCGAGTCCGAACGGGAAGACCGGGCCAGCCAAGGCGGATCTGCAGGCGTTCCGTAGCGAGGCCGAGCAGCACGCGCGGGAGGCCGCGGCGTTGAAGCAGGACCATGCGGCGCTCGAGAAGGAGATGGCGGGTCTGAAGAAGCAGGCGTCCAACTCACGCCAAGCGCTCGGCAACGGGACCATGGACCAGGACGCCTTCATGAGCGAGCGCAAGGCGATCGACAGCAAGACGGCGGCGCTGGAGAAGCGACGCGCGGCGCTGGTCGAGCGCAGCAAGACGCTTCACGCAAAGGCCGAATCGATCGTCGAGCGATTCAGCAAGGAAATGCCGGCGGAGGTTGAGGCGGCCTACGGTACCCGCGTTCCTCGCGAAGTGCTGATTCGCGGACAGTTCTCGCGCGGTGTCGCGACGCTCGGCACGATGGTGGGCATCGTCACTTTCGTCGCACTGGCCTACTCGGTCGCCGTGGGGATCCGCGAGGTGATAGAGGCCGAGGGCGCGGTGGCGAAGGTGGGCAAGGCGCTCGAGGTGGGCGCACCCCTGGCCGCCGGTATCGGCATGCAGATTCTGGCCGCCCACCTGGCCAAGTCCAACGCCATCGGCCTGGTGGTCTCGGTTGCGGTGTCGATGCCGACAGACAATAGTCGTGAGGCCGACTACCGGGCCAAGGTTGCGGAGAAGAACGCCCGGGACAAGCAGATGCAGCATGAAGAGGCGCTGGTGGTCGGCAAGCTGCTCGAAGAAGTGGCTCCGGGATCCGTTGTGTGGGTAGAGAACCAGTACCTCATCAAAGACCAGGCGCTGTGGGACAAGACGGTCGAGGATGTGCGCGAGGCACAGGCGGACTTACGCGCCAAGGCGCTCGCGACCCTGCTGAAGCGGGCCTACGACCTCGGTGCCGACGACGGCGCCGCGGGGCGCGACTTCCTGCGCGCCGACGAGATCAAGGACTGGAAGGAAGTCGAGGAGTCCCCGGATCCGGACGTGGCCTTCAGCAAGCTGTTCGAGCCATACAAGACCGGCTTTCGCAAGGCGAACTCCCGCCAGCAGAAGCTGTTCGCGCGGGTGAGCGAGGCCGGCTATGCCGACGGCAAGGCAGGACGGCGCCGCGACCCGGCGGCGCTGGTGACACCGCACGAAATCCAGGCGCTGGTGTCGTCGGGAATCAATCTGCCGCGGTTCATGAGCGCGGTCGAGTCGGACTACGCCGACGGGTACAAAAAGGGCCGAGGCGGCACGGCAAGGAATGAAGCGCTAAAGGCCGCACATCGGTCGTTCGCGCAACGACTCGCAACCTCGCCACGACACCTGAATTCGCGCAGCCAGACGTTGCAACTCGACGACCTGCTTGTGCGCTCCAGCGTTGTGAGCCTGCACGCGCCTCTGGCACCAGACACAAGGCACCTGATAAATGCGGAGCGGCTGTTCGGGGCTGGTGGACGAGGCCGCACTCGTCGACGCACCGATCGCGGGAAGGATCGCTGGAGCCGCCCCTCGACGTCGCAGACGCCGAGCAGACCACAGCGGCAGAGGTCAGTTTCGGTGGCCGTGCCCTGGCCGACGTGCCCAACCTGCTGCTCACGCCGCACATCGCCGTCCAGACGAAGCAGGCGCTGCTCAATGTCGGTACGAGGGCTTGGAACGACACCCAGGCGGTGCTGAGCGGGCAGATTCCCCGCCCCTCCGTGGGGCGCGCCGGCGCCAAATCCTGAGGAACGCGAGCAAGGACCCGAGCCAGGGAAACAACGGGACGGACTGGAGTCTCAGGTGCAATGAACGGGCGGCCTCCTCCGTTGCCTTGTACTCGAGCAGGGCGGCGGGGATGCCCGGATCCCACATGATCCCGACTCGGGAGAGCCCGGGCACGATTTCCCGCAGGAGTTTCAAGCCGCTTGCCGGTGAGTTCCGAGGAGAAGCCGGCGAGGCCGGTGACATTTCCCCCGGGGACGGTCATTCGACTACAAATCTTGACCGGCCGCCGTTCGACTTCTCGACCGTCGGTCCCAAAGCTGCCATGGAGGCTTCCTAGTCATTCGCACGCCACAATCGTGTCGCCAGCCGGACCGCGGCAAGTCTACGAATAGGCTTCGCGTTTTTTTTGCCCGACGACATGGGCGGCCCTAGCACGTGGGAATATCGGAGATCGACGGCAACTTCCTGTTGCGCCATCGGCAAGACGATGGTCTGTGGCGGGACTTTCGCACCCTCGCTGGCGAAGGTGTCGACTGGCCTTCAGCGTTCGTCGGCTTGCACCTCGCCCATGCCGGCGCGGAGCGACCGACCCTGATGCGCACGGCGGAGGCCCTGCTCGGCCACCAGCATGAAGATGGCGGCTGGGGTTACCACGCCGACGTGCCCACGGACGCCGACACCACGGCGTGCGTACTGCTCTTCCTGATCGAGCTCGGCTACCGGAATGCAGACATCAATCACGCTGCCATCTGCCTTGCACGCCACCAGAACCCGATCTCCGGTGGCGTACGGACCTATGCCAAGCCTCGCCCGATCCAGCGTTACATGAAGCTCGGAAACCGTGTTCGCCTCGATGGCTGGTGCCGATCCCACCTCGAGGTGACCGCAATCGCAGGCCGCGCCTTCGTAGCGCTGGGCGACGACTTCCGTGCCGAAGCCGAGGCGGCCTGGCACTACGTCAAGGCGCAACAGCGCGATGACGGCTGTTGGCATGGCTACTGGTGGACCTTGCCGTACTACCCGACCATGCAGGCCATGGAGCTCGCATCGACGATGAAAGATGAACAGGCAATGAGGCATGCAGCGTCCTGGATATGCGGCCAGCAGCGGCGCGAGGGCACGTGGGGTGAACCGGCCTCGGCTTTTGCAACGGCCCTCGCTCTCACTGGGCTGGTTGTCGGCGGCGCACACGCTCCGCGAGCAAAGCGCGCGGCCGAGCACCTCCTCGACCTTAGGCGAGCGGATGGTGCATGGCCGGCCCATGCGGAGATGCGCATCCCACCACCGTGGACCGCCAAGCCCGACCACCAGAAATACCGCGTCGACGAACTCGGTACCGGCGTGATCGTGCATGACCATAACCATCTCTTCACGACCGCGTTGTGCCTCAGCGCCCTCGTGCGCAGTGGAGGTGCGCGTTGGGCGAACTGAGGGCGATCGTCGCGCAAGCCCTGGATGAGGCAGGCGTACTGCTCACGCCGATGAGGCTGCAGCGCCAAAGTCGCGACGCATTCGTCGCGGGTCGGCGCCTGGTATCGCGGGCGCTGGCTGGCGGAGGACAGGATGTACTGCGGGAGGCCGCTGCTTCGCTGAACCTTGCGGAACTGGCCCTGGTTCGCATCCTCGGCCTAGGGTACCAACAGGCGGAAGGACTGGCCAAGCTTGCCGGGACGCCGGCTGCGCAATTCCAGGAGGTGGCCCATCTGGGAGCTCTGTTCAACCTTGGCATCGTGCTCTTCGATCGCATCCTCGATCGTTTTCCGGAACGCGCTCAGGTACTGCATCGGCACGTGACCCCAGAATTCCTTGAGGCACTTCTACGGGGATCGGGCCAGGACGTGGCGAACAGCGGCGATGCAGCGATCGACGCCCTTACAGCCCTGATAGCCGAGTACCTGATCCGCTGCCGTCGGCTGGGTGGCGATCGCCGCGACCAGCTTGCCATCGCAGCCCAGGTCCACGACATGCATGCCGCTGAGCGCGCGGCCAGCACACAGCTGCGTTGTCGTTCGATGCCCTCGATCGGCATCTGGCGCGCGCTGCGTCGCAAGAGTGCGCTGCCCATGACCATGATGGCCCGCCTCGCGTTGCTGCCGCGACCGCACGCGGATCGTGAACGAAGGACGGCCACCATGGTATCGGCTCGGTTGGCAGGCCAGGCGATCTGGATCGTGGACGACCTGGCCGACATCCGGGAAGACTGGGCTGCTGACTGCTGGAGCAGGCCCTTGTGGTGGCTGGCACGTACCAATGGCCATCTGCCCTCTAGTGCCGAGGATGCATTGCAACGCGTCGTCCAGGACGGCATAGGCGCTGCCGAGGCGCACCGCCTCGCCCGCAAGCTCCTGCAATTGCAGGAGCTTGCGCACGAGCACGGCTCAGCCTTCGCCTACTCTTGCCAGGCCAGCGTCCATGAGTGGCTGGAAGAGGTGCCCGGCTGACTCAGGCGGGCCAGGTGCTTCGCGCCCAGGCGAGCAAGTTCGACAGTGCGCCTCCACCGGCCGCGATGTTGTTGTCCTCGCCACCGGTCCAGGAAGGGCCACCGACATGTTCGTGGCCACTGCAGGTTCCCACAACATAGGGGCCGTCGTCCCAGAAGCCCCAGAACGGTCCACCCGAGTCACCGCTGGCGGTGTCGCCGTGGTGCTCCAGCTCCAGGCCACCGCTGTCCGAGTCCTGGTCCAGCACGGCGATTCCGGCCTGGTAGGACGGGCTGCTCGCTGACGCGACGTCAAATGGATAGCCGGCCAGCCACCAGTAGTCTCCGCCGGTCCAGCTGTCGTCGTAGGTCTTCCAGCCGAAGTAGCCCATATGGACGCCGAGCGGCTCGTACAGCCGGAGCACCGCATAGTCGACGCCGGAGACGCCGCCCGTGAACCCCTTGAAGTCCGACACGTACGAAACCGCGCCCGGCCCGTCGACCGCTGATCCGTTGTACATGCCGGCCGTGAACCGCATCTTCCACTTGCCGGAGGGAGGGTTGACCGGAGGAACGTGGCCGGCGGTAAGAACGAGGCGATCGCCGATGAGCACCCCGCTGCCCCAGGACGTCGGGTTGTCGGCGTCGGCGCTGGGATAGACGTCAACCTTGCCGATGCAATTCCACGGATATCCCGACGGGTAGAACACCACCCGATCATCCGGTCCGTAGAGGAACGTGTCGTTTGTCGGCACGATTCGCCGTCCACCGGGACCACGGAGGAATTTCTGCCGCGGTTTTGCGCCGATCTTCGGGTGGTAGACGAGGGACGTCCACTCGGGCTGGAGCGGCTTGCCAAGCGCCGCTACGTTGCCACGCGAGGCCAGCGCCCTGGGGGACACGCGGTCACCGGTGTTGCCGGCCAAGCCAAAGGCAGTCGAGCTGGGCAACGCCAGACGCAGCCCGCCCTTGCCTTTCTTCATGTCGCGCAGCGCCTTCTGCAGCTCCGCAGAAAGGTCTTCCTTGCCGCTCAAGTAGAGGTAGCGTGTCGACAGTTGGGCGACCGTCTCCGCCGGCGCTTTCTTAGCCGCAGCGACGTTGTCCCGCAGGACGATCTCGTCGATTGAAAGTGGCGGCTTGGCAGCCTTGCGATCTCTGGTCTTGGTGGTCGCCATGCGAACCTCCTGATGAGCTGGACCATAAGAACGCGCTGCCCCTGGTCCACGGAACAGCACAACGCCTGTTCGGAGCCGACCGCTACCTCGTACGGTTAGAACACCCTCCGGGTTGGTGAAACCGCTGCAGGTCGGCGGGCTGGAACGCTCGCTTCGGCTACTTGCGCGTCGGTCGCACGACGATCGGTGTGATCAGCAGCTCGATCTTGCGCAGTTCGAGCACGAGGTCGGGCTTCCGGAAGATGTTGTTCGCGGGCACGGCTACCAGTTGGACGCTGATCGCGCCGCCGTCTCGCAGTTCACCCCTCTCCATGAGCCGGCGCAGGACCGGCGTGACGTTCACGAGGTGTTGCGTGGCATGCATCTGCTCGTGAACGCCACCTGGGGAGCCGAAAAACGAGAAGCTGCCGGCATAGTGAGGATCCTCTGTCGGAGTGTTCGCCTCTGCCGATGGCAGGTTGACGAACACGCGGACGAAGAAATCGTTGGCCTCGGGGAAACGCGCGTACTCGACCCGCAAGAACGCATTGTTTCCCGGGTCACGCTGCGTCAGCAGGCTGCTCAGCTCCGAGGCGCGGACGATGGTCGGACTGGAGTATGGTTTGCCGAGGGGCGTAACTGCGCCTTCGGCGACCAAGTAGCGCTGCCGGATATCGAGCTGTACCGGCGCGCCCGCCTCCACGCGTTCGCGCACTTTCGCATAGTCCTGCGCAAGCCTCACCTCCGCCACGGCCGCATGCGTGCCGATGGCGCTGCTCTCGTACTGGTAAGCCAGGAGCGGCATGAGGGTCGTGATTCCGGCCGTCATGTTCGCAGGATTGCCGTCCCCCTGGAAGAAGTGGTTCCAAGAGGTGTTTACCCAGCCTGCATCGTTGGGGTTGTCGAAGCCGAGTTCGACATTCCACTTGTTCCAGCAATAGTCGATCATGCAGTGGTGCATCCAGAACACCGGGTCGATGGCCGAACCGCCGCCGCCCATGTCTTGGCCGATGAAGACATGCACGTCGCCATGGGGCCCCTCCAGCGTGCTGCTGAAGGTGAGGAAGTTCGAATCATCAAGGATCGGGTCCAACGTGGCTGCCTGCACCGGCGCGAAGCCGGTCAATGAGGTGTTGTTCCGTGGATGAAAGAGCGGCCCGCTCGTATCGAGGAAGTCCGGGTGCAGTAGCGGGTCCTGGTTCCAGTTCCAGTAAGGAAGCGCAAAGCGCTTCTCACCGGTAAGGTTGCGGATGATCTGCTCGAAAAAGAAGAGGTAGGCCCGGTGCCACGAGAAGAAGTGCGGCGTGCCGTGCTGGCAAAGGTTGAAGCCGCCCGCCACGGTGCCGTGGATACCGGCCTGTGCAGCCCAGCTTCGCGGGTTCGCGGCAGCCAAACCCTTCATCGCCTGCACGCCAGCCTTGTAAGTCGCCAAGTGCGGCGCCAGCGTGGCCGAGCCCACGCTCAGCCGGCAGCGCGTCGGCCTGTTGCGGATGGCGTCGAGCAGAGACTCGCAGCCGCCCAGGCTTGCAGCCACAAAGAGGCCCAGTGCGACGCCGCCGGCGCCCTTCAGGAACGCACGCCGCTCGGGGATGTGATCTGACAAGAGCAGGTCCATGGGGATACTCCGGTCCGAGAAGTGATCGAGCATGGTGTCGCCAGCTTTCGCAGCGACAGACATGCCCAAGAAGAGGATCAGGGGCCTGCATTCCGCAGAGCGCCCTGGAGGCGAGCGTATTTCGATCCGACGCCTTGAGCCACCTGTCAGCTCTTACAGGATCCGCCTTTCGGTTCCCGCCTTGACGTCGGGTTGTTGGCCGGATTCGCCGGCCTGTCGCCACGGACAAGAGTGATCCGTGACCTCTTGGCAGCGTCCCGACCGGCGGGTGCTTTGCGGCTAACTCGATTGAAAGTCGGCCACTGCATATCCATCCTCACAACGATCTCTTGGTCAAGAACACAAACCTTCGCAGCTATGCTTTCTTCCGATTTCTAGGTCTTCTTGCCTGCGACTTCTTCGCGTCAGCGCCCGCTGCCGATGGCGGCCAAGTCGCCCCAACCTGAAGTCTCGGAGGATGCTATGGCTAACGTCGTTTCGTATGACGATGCGGTCAATCGGCTGTCCGCGCAGTCCCAAGCGATCGGACACTTGGCCCAGGACGCCGGCGCGTTTGCCGCCACCGTCGCTGCCTTCGAAGCCAGGGATTCAGACGCGTTCCGCTGGGTGCTGGAACGGGTCGAGATGCTCCCCTATTGCGAATTGGTGTGCGAGTGGATACGGGTCAAGTTGGGTGTTTTGCGCTGCATCGAACTCTGCGGCGCGCCCCAAGAGAAGGCGACGATTCCCGATCTGCCTCAGTTCGCGCGCGCCGTCGTGCAACTCGCGTCCAATGAAGCTCTCCTTCGCCGGGTGGTCGACGCGGTGGCCTGTGGCGATGGCGACGATTTCCGGGCCGCCCTTGCCGAACTCAAGCTCACGGAGTTCTGTCACCTCCTGTGCCATTGGGTCTACTTCATCACCTACCGTCGAGTTTGTGAAGTCGTCTGCTCCCCTGAGCGCGTTGTCCTTGAGGATGCGGCCAACGAAGTACGCGCCGCTGCCCGGGGCATCAGCGAGTTGCTGCGCAACGAGAGTGCCCTTCAGGTCATCGGCAAGGCGGCAATCAACCTCGACTGCATAACCATCCGCTCGCAGGTCAATGAGGCCGGCTTCCAGCCCCACTGCGAGATCATCTGCTGGCTCGTCTGCACCTGGCGCTGCGTCTGGGTATGCCGCCAACTGTGTCTGGCTCGACCTCCTGTGCTTGCCGGAGTGGATGCCATCGACGAGGCGCGGGCCTTCGCTCTCGCCACCCGGCCGTTTGCCAACAAGCCCCGCGGGCTCACCGATCTTGTCACGGCAGTGGCAAAGCACGATGCCAACGCCTATGCCGAGATTGTTGGCCGCTGGGGGCTCGGTCCCTATTGCTGGCAGGTCTGCGGATGGGTCTGCTGGGCCCTTTGCCGCGAGTTCTGCATCTGCATTTGTCCTCCTCATGCGCTTCGGCCCTGGTTCACCACGGTCGGGAATTTCGGCATCTATACCCAGATCGATCCCGCCTCCGGGAAGACCAATACCAGCCTTGCGCCTACTCTCGATATGCCCTGGGGCGGCGGACCGAACTTCGCCTTCTATGCGCAATTGCAGTTTGGCGGATTTTGTCCGACCTTCTCGCCCACGTCTCCCGGCGTGCAGATGCGCTATCGCTTCCTCTATGCGAAGGACAAGACAACCCTGTCGGCGGCCATCAACGCCGCGCAGACTTCCATCGATGTCACGAGCGGCGCTGCTCCCCCGCCCCCGTTCGATGTTTCGGTCTGCGTTGACGGCGAGACCGGCGAGACCATGACCGTCACCGCTGTCTCGGGCACACACTGGACCGTCAGCCGCGGCCAAGAGGGAACCACCGGCGCCCCTGCTGCCGCCGGGTCCGAGGTGTGGATTGACCCCCAACCGATCACCGGCCCTCTGGTCAGTCCGCGCGCATTGGTCGGCCAACGCATCATCAGCTGGCCGCAGAACAACTTCGGGGTTGCCGGTCCCTTGGCTCCTACCTTTGAGCAGATCTATGTCGGCTACGGCACCGATCCGCTTCAGCCCGCGTTGGGCGACCCCTATGTCGCACCGGAACACTACATACCTCCCGACATCACCACCGGCTGGGTCGCGGTCGATACCGCAAACATAAGCGGAGGATTCCAGGTCCTCCTCAACTTCGATACGCCTCAGGTCGTGCCTGGAGGCGACCCGATCGCCAACGCGTTCGGTCACCCCGGAGGCACTCCCGCGGGACAGCCTGTGCCCGCTACCAACCAGGGAGCCGGGACGGATCTGGCCATCATCTTCCAGGCCACCCGCGTTGGCGTCAGCTCGGTGGACTATTCCAACTCGCTGTGCAAGATCCACATCAACAACTGGAACGAGATCAACAATCTCTGGTTCCAGGAGTTCGGAACCGGCAATTGCTGCAATCCCATCGATGCAACCCTCAACGTAGAGTTCACGGTGGACCACGAAGAGATGGACGCCGGATCCTGGTCGCTGAGTATCACCAGCTGCAGCGCGTCGGCGCCGGGCAACATCACGCCGGCGGTGTCCGATCCGGGACCTCCTGCGGTGACCGTCAGTCCGCGTGGAGGCAACGGCACGATCGTCGAAGCCACCAGCACTTGGGAAAGCTGTTCGTACATCGTGCAGCTCGATACCCGGCCCGGACTGACCACCGGCCTGTTTGATCGGCGGGACGAGGACAACTTGCTGACCTTCTGCATCTGCGGGCACGAGAGCGTTGAGCCTGTGGCTGCCGGATCGAAGGCGAAGCGGCGTTAGCGTGACGTGGTCATTCGTTCTGGCCGTTCTTGCAACCTGGCGGATCACCCACCTGCTGGCCAGCGAGGACGGCCCGGCCGACTTGGTCGTCCGGTTCCGAAGCTTGCTCGGCCACGGCCTGGCCGGCAAGCTGATGGACTGTTTCAACTGTCTGAGCCTTTGGATTGCGGTTCCTGCTGCTCTTTTCGTCTCGCAACAGCCTCTGGACTGGTTGTTCACGTGGCTGGCCATCTCCGGAGCTGCATGTCTGCTGGAGCGCATAGGGCACGAGCCCGTGGTCATTCAGCCCGCGCCGGAAACCCCTCAAGGAGAGACGGACCATGTGCTGTGGCCAGAAGCGCGCCTTGCTGAACGCGAGTCAGGCGGCGGTCCCGAGAAGAACAGCGGGTCTTGCGGGACGTCTTCTCGATAGTGCCGCAGCGCGGACTGCGTATTTGCCGCCTCCGCTGCTGGATCGGCGCGCCAATCGTCTCGGACCGCGCGCGAACTCGCCAGATGCGGTGTCGGGAGACTCCGCCGCAGCCGTTGCCGCGGCTTCCACCGTCAACCTCCGGTATACGGAAACCGCTTCCATCCAATTGCGCGGGCTCGTCAGCGGACAGATGTACCGCTTTTCCGGTTCGCAACCACTTCAGGCGGTAGACGTGCGCGATGGCGCAGCGCTCCTGCAAACCCGCTTCTTTCGCCGCGCCTGAATACCTGCGACTCACTTTGGATCGATACATCCGGCGGGCGGGGAGCGGACGAACGCGTCCTTTCCAGTCGGGCAGTGGGGCAGTCGGGCGCTGGTCGCCACGTCCTTGGCTACGTGGCGGAATCCGACGCGGCGACGGTTGGCTGGTGCTGTCGGTGCCCTGACCCGCCAGCACGCCGCATCTACCGTCCGACACGGCGCCTATCGAGGGAGGTCTCCATGACCTGGCACACGTTCTTCGAAATCGATCCGGGCTTCACCGAAGGCCGCTCGGCGGTGACCTGCATCACCCGCGATCCGGACCACCTCGATCTCTTCGTCACCGGCAACGACGGTAGCGTCCATACGGTGTACTGGAACAGCGTGGGCGGGTGGTCGTCGTGGTCCCGCATCGACCCAGGCTTCGCGCTAGCCCGCTCGGAGGTGACCGCCATTGCGACGGGGGCCGGCCACCTCGACCTCTTCGTCACCGGCATCGACGGCGGCGTCCATTCGGCGTACTGGGACGACGCGAGCGGCTGGTCATCCTGGTTCCGCATCGACCCCGGCTTCGCGAATGCGAGATCTTCCGTCACCGTCGTCGCGCGCGATCCCGAGCATCTCGACCTCTTCGTTACCGGCAACGACGGCGGCGTGCATTCGGCCTACTGGAGCATGGCGAGCCCCTGGTCGTCCTGGTTCAGGATCGACGCCGGCTTCGCCTCCGCCTGGTCCGCGGTCGCCGCCATTGCGCGCGACGCCGATCACCTCGATCTCTTCGTCACCGGCAACGATGGTGGCGTGCATTCGGCTTACTGGAACACCGCGAGCACCTGGTCGTCGTGGTTCCGCATCGATGCCGGCTTCGCCGCCGCGCGCTCCGCGGTCACCGCGATCGCCCGCCATCCCGATCATCTTGACCTCTTCGTCACGGGCAGCGGCGGCGCCGTCCATTCGGCGTACTGGGACTCGGCGAGCACCTGGTCGGACTGGTTCCGGATCGACGCCGGGTTCGCGATGGGCCGATCGGCCGTCACGGCGGTCGCACGCACTCCCGACCATCTCGATCTCTTCGTGGCCGGCCAGGACGGAGCGATCCACTCCGCCTACTGGGACGCAGCCAGCACGTGGTCGAACTGGTTCCGCATCGACAAGGGCTTCTCCAGGGCCCTGTCCGAGGTCGCCGCCGTCGCGCGCCGGCCCGATCAACTCGACCTCTTCGTCCTCGGCACCGACGACAGGGTGTACTCCGCCTGGTGGGACCCGGCTCCGGGCGTGCTTCGGGGCGTTTCGATCACGTTCGACACGCACGACGACAAAAGGGAACGCCAGAACCTCGTCAACGTCTACGTCCGCAATCGCGAGGCCAACTCGCTCACCCCCCATGCCACGACCGACCACCTCGCCAACTACCTCGAGCTGCAGCGCTACGGACCGGGCGGCGACCTGAACCAGGGCGAACGCAACCCCTTCCTTGCCTATGGCTACGCGCTCGGTTTCAGCGACGAGTTCGACGATCCGTCGTCGCACACGTTCGACCTCGTGCTGGCGGCCGACGACATCGGCGTGAATGACGTCGTGATGCCGCAGATCGACATCCACATGCTCGCGAACGGCGACGACCAGTGGATCTTCGACTACACCGTCACGCTCACCTTCGACGACGGCCCCGTCACCTTCAGCTCCACGGTCGACGGCGTGACCGGCATCGTCCTCGACCAGGACAACCGCAACCACTCGGGCATTGGCATCGAGAATCCCTTGCGCTCGATAGCCCCGGCTGCCCTGCCCCCGCCCGATACCGCCGCCGTGCTCACCAAGGTGAGGCTGCGCCTAAGCACGCACAACGACGACAAGAACGAGGACACCCGCCTGAACGTCCACGTCACGAATCGGCTCAGCGCCGGTGCGTTCCAGGACATGGCGATCGGGCTCGACCTCTTCCACGATCAACGCTTCCCTGAAAGCGGACCACGCGACGACCTGTACCGCGAATTCATCTGGTCGGCCGAGGACAACACGCTCATCTCGCGCTCGATCCGGCTGGCGGAGATGGTGCTGCCGATGGTCTACATCGTGATCGAGCCGAGCGAGAGCGACCGCTGGATCTTCGACTACCAGGTGACCTTCGAATTCACCGACCCGGGCAGCTTCGGCGGCAAGCCGCTGGTCTTCACGTCGCAGACCAGCGGCGTGGTCCTCGACCAGGACAACCGCAAGCACGCCGGCGCCTATCAGGGCGACCCCTTCCCAACGGCCGCGCCGCCGACGGCACCACGCCTTACTCGCCAGCCGGTCGACATGACAGGGGACCGCGCCAAGGTGATCTCGATTCCGTTCCTGAGGCGCAAGCTCGACGAGTTCATCAACGGCCGGAACGGTGCCGACACGAGCGCGGCCTCGCCGCTGCAGCGCATCCGCCTCGGCTCGACCCAGGGCTATCCGTACCTGCCGTTCATCGACCCGAACAACCCGATCCCGCTGCCCGCGAGCTACCTCGACATTCAGTCGCTGGCCAATGGCGGAGACGGCCAGGTGCACCGGGTCCGCCACCCGCAGGATCTGGGGCCGTTGAAGAAGTGGATCGGGATCGCCGACAGCTACCTCGGCGAGATCGAGAGCGCCACCTTCCAGATCGGCATCGAGACACTCGCGAGCCCACCTCTCACGCTCGGCATCGCGTTCCGGCCGGGCGGGTTCGTGTGGAACAACGCCGACGGGGTCATCGACATACGCCAAATGGCGATCACGCTGAAGCTCACCCTCGAGAAGACGACGATCGTCAACCGGTTCACGCAGAGCCACACGGTGGTGGACCTGTTCGCCTGGGCCAAGGAGCTCGAGGAGATGACCGTCACAGAGGTGCAGATCGGCGTGCTAGCGGCCAAGCACTATAAGGGGACGTTTCTGCACCAGCCGATTGACACGGTCACCACGGACGATCTGCTCGCCGGCCTGCTCGACCAGGTGATCCGGGTCGACCTCGAGACGAGCAGCGCATTCGACGGCCTCATCCGGTCGACCATACGGGACAGGATCCACGGGAAGCTCCTCGACGTCGACCCCATGTCGGGCCGCTCGGCCCGCGACGGCCTGAACTCGATGGTCACATCCTGGCTCCTCGGCGGCGTTGCCGACGACGAGCTCAACACCGACGACAACAACATCGTCATCCACGGCGTCGGGCTGATCGCGGCCAACCCGGAGCTCGCGATACCCGAGGACGTGATCGCCCTCGACTACGAGGGTCCGAGGAACGTGTTCGTGCCCGAAGCGCCATCCGGCTGGCCGGCCTCGGCCGCCGCCGACTTCTCGCCTTCGGTGCTCGACAACATCGACCACATCGTGGTGCTGACGAAGGAGAACCGGTCATTCGATCACCTCCTCGGCTACCTGAGCCTACCCGTGGACCAGGGAGGAATGGGTCGAAGCGAGGTCGACGGGCTCACCGGCAGCAAGTCGAACGAATGGCGCGGACAGGTCTACCCGCCGGTGAAGCTGGAGCGGACGCGATTCGTTCCGGGGACGCCGAACGGCTACGAGTCGGTGCACCACACCATCAACGGCGGCCGCATGGGCGGCTTCGTCGCGGCCTACGGACCCGGCGTGCGCAACGAGCTGGCAGGCCAGGCGATGGGCTACTACAGCGGCACGGCGGTGCCGGTGTATGACGCCCTGGCACGCGACTTCTCCATCGGGCACCGCTGGTTCTGCAGCCATCCCGGGCCTACCTTCCCGAATCGCTTCTACGAGCTCACCGGCCGGCCCAACCTCGACGCCCGCGGCTTCTGGGAGCTCGAGAACTCGAGCCCCATGCTGCCGGTCTTCACGCCGACGATCTTCGATCACCTGAACGGCGCCCGCGACCCAGTGTCGGGCGCGCCTGTCACCTGGCGCTACTTCGAGAACAGCTACTGCACGCTGCGGTTCTTCCAGCGCTACACGTTTGACCATGAGCATGTCGTTGCCATCGACGATCCGGCCGAAGGCTTCTTTGCATGCGCGCAATCGGGGCGCCTGCCGAGCGTGGCCTTCATCGACCCCCACTTTGTGGACTACCCGCCCGGCAGCAACTGCGACGAGCCGCCCAGCGACATCGCCGACGGGCAGGCGTTCGCGCAGCGGATCGTCGATGCGGTCGTGGCCAGCCCGGCCTGGCCTCGCACGCTGCTGCTGATCGTCTACGACGAGCACGGCGGCTTCTACGACCATGTGCCGCCTCCTTCGGCCGCGCGCGTGTCGCCAGACTTCCCCGTGACGACACTGGGCCTGCGCGTGCCGGCGCTGATCGTGTCACCCTGGGTCGCGGCCGGCAGCGTCTTCGGCGACGACAACGGCCTCCATTTCGACCACACCTCGATCCTGAAGACCATCGTCCGCCGATTCCTTCGCTCGAATCCGCCATACATGGGCGCGCGCTACGCTGAGGCGAAGGACCTGTCGACCGTTCTCGCCGGCGTGCGGCGCGAGCCGCAATTCCTGCCCTTCATCCGCTACGGCCTCCAGTACGCGAGGTCGGGGATGATGCTCGACGCGGGCTCGCTCGACCCGGCTCCCGGAAGCACACCTCAGCAAGCTCGTGCCGACGGGAGCATCGTCCAGGACTTCTCGTTCGAGGACGCCGGTGATGGGTCGGTACGGGTTCGCAGCCGCGCCGGTCGCCTGTACCTGGCGGCGCCCGACCCGGCTTCGATTGTCGTCGTCGCATCGCCAACCACGGCGGGCGCGACATGGAAGATTGCCCCGATCGGAGACTCGGTGCTCGACCGCCGCCTGTTCACCATCTCGAATCCGAGCCATCCCGGCCTGCTCCTGCAACCGGCACGCCCGGATGACGCCCAATCGCCGCTCGTCCTCGGCGCGGGCGGGACGACGGGCACGGTGGGGCTGGGCCGCGCGCAGGCGTGGCGCATCGCCAGTCCACTGCTGGGCGACGATCAGGTGACGACCCGTTAACTCACGACGCTGTACTTTCTGGCCAGGCGAGCCCTGCGTAGCTAGACATCATGGTCGCTGCTTAGCCAAGTTCATGTTCTGTTCTGGGCGCAGGACGCGCACTCGACGTGCTGCAAGGACCAACCATCAGGCGATTTCAAGGCGGTATCTTGAACGACGGCTCAGGCGGGGAGCGCGAGTCCGACGCGGCTCCAGGGAACTGCCGCTCGAATGGCATCCAAGTTACCTTCCACCTGATCGTCGGGAACAACTCCATGGCCGGGTGCCGCGAACTCAAAAGACTCATTGATGTGGCCGCGGCGGCTCAAGTGACCGCAATGTGCACGGGCCCCATGACCGAACGCAACCGCTGCATTGCAGCAGCTCCGGACACAGAGCTGAACGACCGCGGTGGATCGAAAAGCGGTCCTTGTCATGCGGGCGTGGATGCTGCCAGTTTGAGTCCCTGCCGCAAGTTCGAACTGGCTTTTTCGGCAGGGGGACTCATACTGGCTTCCCGAACTTACCTATGAGCGGGGTTCGGCGTCCGGTGGACAACTTGATCTCACGCGCCGCCTAGCGCAGACCAAGTAGGGGAACAAAATGCCTCCCAATTGAGCAGCAGATTTCGGCCCCATTCATCGTCCGTTTGATTGATGATCTGGGCTCGGCCGGCGCGGATCGACCGAGAGCGCGAACAGGGCCGTCCGCAACGCAATTTGGTGCTGTTTGATCGCAAAATCGGCCGCTAGCCCAGTATTTGTCGAAGCGGAGTGGGTTTCGGGGAACACCAAGGGGAAGGAAGAAACGACCCCGCGCGCGAAAGCCTTTGCTGGTGCGGGCCGCAGCCCGATGTTCCCCTGAAGAGCTCGCCCGGGACAAGGACGAGCCGGAAAGCAAGTAGCCGGCGAATCGATTCGGCGGGGTCGTGGCCGTCCCGCTACGCGACTGGCGTGGACGCGATGCTTCTCGTGCGCGGCTCTTTCCTTGGCATCGCGGGGTTTGACCACTCGGTCTATGCGGCGCGAAGATCATCTACACTTTTCTCATGTGGGGTGTTCTGCGGTTCGCGATCGCGTGTCTGTTGGCTTTTGCCTTGCCGTTGCAGGGTGTGACAGCCGCGACCATGATGGTCTGCGGCACGGCGCAGCGTAGCTCCGAGGGCGAACACGCGCATCGGCATCACATCAATGCGCCTGCGCCCGAAGTCCATTCGCACTTCACGAGCGACGTCCATGAGCACGCGTCGCATATGCATGCGTCGGGCAATGCCAGCAACGACAAGCCTTCGTCGTCCAAGGTCTCCCACAAATGCAGCGTCTGTGCATCCTGCTGTGTCGGCGCCGCCGTTGCCGCAGACCCCCTTTCGTTCGTCCCTGTAAAGCTGACTGATCGGTTCCCTTCCCTCGCCCCGCGCAGTGTCGCTGCCTTCGTGACCGAAGGGCTCGAGCGACCACCTCGACTGCTCCTCGCCTGACGCGTTCTTGACGCGGCGTCGCGCCTGCCCGGCGTGGCGCCGTCGTCCCCGCCGTCTGCTCCCGGGCGTGTTTGCCGAAGGCCACGGCCCCGGGGCTTCTCGAGGATTCCCATGTCATCGAACACCTGCGCTGCCGCATTGGCGGTGCTGCTCGCCACAGCGGCACTTGCCGTTGCCGCCGAGCAGGCGGAGTCGGCGCGACTCCCAGCGTCTGCGCCCGCTACCGCGGCCGCTGCTCCCGCGTATCGCTCGGCACTCGAAGGGTACCGGCCCTTCAAGGATCAGCCGGTCACGTCCTGGAAAGCCAGCAACGACCTGGTAGGAAGGATAGGAGGCTGGCAGGCTTATGCGCGCGAGGCGCAAGGCGGCGCATCGGCCGACAGTGCTTCCTCCCCATCCAGTGCAGCTCCGGCATCACGCGCCGCTAGCGGCCATGCGGGGCACGAGAAGCCATGACGCTCGCCAGCCGTTCTCGGGTCGCCGGCAGTCCGGCCGGTATGACGCGTGCCGCGCTTGCCGTCCTCACCCTGGCTGCACTGGCGGGCTGCGCCAGCACCTCGATCGACGAGAACTTCGCCGATGTGAAGACGTCCATGCACGAACGCCTGGGCGCAGAGGTGAGGTGGCTCACCACGGACGAGGCACGTCAGCAAGCGCAAGCCGATGTCGACGCCATCCTGGCAGGCCCGCTCGACAGCGAGGATGCCGTGCGGATCGCCCTGGCCAACAGCCCGGCCCTGCAGGCGATGCTTTACGAAGGGGCGGCGACCGCCTCTGCCACGGCGCAGTCCGCTCGCCTCCCCAACCCGGTGTTCGCCTTCGAGCGGCTGGCGCGCAACCAGGGCGGGGCAAGCGAGCTCGAGATCACGCGCACCCTGAGCTTCTCAGTCGTCGATCTTCTGTTGCTTCCTTCCCGCCTGAGGCGGGCCGACTATCAGCAGCAGAGCACGCGGCTGGTGCTCGCATCGGGCGTCGTGCGCGCCGCCACCCAGGCCCGCGAGGCCTGGGTCCATGCCGTCGCAGCCCAGCAGTCGGTTCACTATTCCGAACAGGTCAAGGCCGCTGCGGATGCGAGTGCCGAGCTCGCGCGGCGCATGCAGGCGGTGGGCAACTTCAGCAAGCTGCAACGCGCCCGCGAGCAGTCGTTCTCCGCAGAGGCTGTAGTCCAGCTGGCGCGCTCGCGGCAGGCTGCCCGCAGCACCCGCGAGGCGCTGGTTCGCGCCCTGGGCCTGAGCGACGCGCAGGCGGTGGCACTGCGTCTGCCGGATCGCCTCCCCGACCTTCCGGCCGCACCTAAGGATGAAGCCAGCGTCGCCCAGCTGGCGATGGAGCAACGGATCGACGTACGCATGGCCCGTTCGCAGCTCGAGTTCACTGCCCAGGAGCAGGGTCTCACGCGCATCACCAGCTTCGTCAACGGCCTGGAGTTCGGTGCCAGCCGAGTCAGCGAGACCGGCTTGGCGCCGCAGACGGGCTTCAATGTCGAAGTGCCGTTGCCGATCTTCGATTTCGGCGATGCCAGCCGCTCACAAGCCGGGGCGACCTACATGGCCGCACTCCATCGCGCCGCCCAGCTGGCGGTCGACGCGAGCTCGCAGGTGCGAGAGGACTACGGTTCCTATCGCACCGCGTACGACGTCGCCCGGCACTATCGCGACGAGATCGTCCCGCTGCGCAAGGCCATCGCCGAGGAGAACGTGCTTCGCTACAACGGCATGCTCATCGGGGTGTTCGAGCTTCTGGCCGATGCGCGCGAGCAGATCGCCAGCGTCATGCAGGCCATCGACGCGCAACGCGACTTCTGGCTGGCCGATGCCAACCTCCAGGCCACCTTGATCGGTCGGCCCTCCGATGCTCGACCGGTGTCGACCGGCGGCCGCTCGTCGGCCGCGGGGAGCGCCAAGGCCGCGACCCACTAGCGATAGAGAAGATGACAACGCAAAGACGTACGTTCCTGAGCCGTGGCGCGACCGCGGGGCTCGCCGTGGCTGCCGCAGCAGTGAGCAAGGTGGCGATGGCCGCGCTCCCCGAGCCTGTGCTTCAAGCCAAGCCGGACACCATGCCACCGCTGGTGCCGCGCAACGGCCGACCGTACAACCCGGTGGTCACCCTGAACGGCTGGACCCTGCCTTGGCGCATGAACGCCGGTATCAAGGAGTTCCATCTCGTCGCCGAGCCGGTGGTGCGAGAAATGTCGCCGGGATTCAAGGCGCACCTCTGGGGCTACAACGGCCAGTCGCCAGGGCCGACGATCGAGGTCGTCGAAGGCGACCGGGTGCGAATCTTCGTCACCAACAAGCTGCCCGAGCGGACCTCGATCCACTGGCACGGGCAGCGCCTCCCGAACGGCATGGACGGCGTCACCGGGTTGACGCAACCGGCGATCGAACCGGGCAAGACATTCGTCTACGAGTTCGTCGCCCGTCGCCCCGGCACCTTCATGTACCACCCGCATGCCGACGAGATGGTGCAGATGGCGATGGGAATGATGGGCTTCTGGGTCACGCACCCGAAGGCCAGGCACCCGCTCATCGACGAAGTCGATCGGGACTTCGTCTTCCTGCTCAACGCCTACGACATCGAGCCAGGCGCCTACACGCCCAAGATCATGACGATGCTCGACTTCAACCTCTGGTCCTGGAACAGCCGCATCTTTCCGGGCATCGACTCGTTCAACGTGCGTCAGGGCGACAGGGTTCGCATCCGCTTCGGCAACCTGACGATGACGAACCACCCGATGCACCTGCACGGCCACGAATTCGTGGTGACCGGCACGGACGGCGGCCCGACGCCGAAATCGACACGATGGCACGAGGTGACGACCGACGTCGCGGTGGGCCAGATGCGCCAGATCGAGTTCATTGCCGAGGAACCCGGCGACTGGGCGTTTCACTGCCACAAGAGCCACCACACGATGAACGCGATGGGCCATGACGTCCCGACAATGATCGGCGTCGACCATCGCCAGGTCGTGCGCGACATCACCCGGCTGATCCCCGACTACATGGTCATGGGCGAGCGCGGCATGTCGGACATGACCGAGATGGAGATGCCGCTGCCCGACAACACCGAAAAGATGATGGGCGGCCAGGGACCGTTCGGATCGGTCGAGATGGGTGGCATGTTCAGCGTCGTCAAGGTGCGTCCGGACCAGAAGCGCGGCGACTACGGCGACCCGGGCTGGTTCAAGCACCCCCCGGGGACGAACGCCTTCGAATGGGCCGGCGCCCTGGCGGAACCGGCTCGCTTCTCGTCCGAAGGCGGGCAGTTGATGCCGCCACAAGCCAAGCCTGCTCGCGACGTCGAGGTGCGCATACGCAAGCCCTCGGGCAATTCCGGCCACTCCGGTCACTGACTCTATCTCTGCAAAGGAACCAGCGATGAATGCACCGTTGAGCAGACTGGCACTGCTCGCCTTCCTGGCTTGCGTGCACCCCGCGTGGGCGTCGAAGGGTGAACCCGGGCATACCCACGGACCTGCCGACGCGATTGGCGTCGCCGGCAAGGCCAGCGAGGCCAAGCGCACCGTCAAGGTCGACATGAACGACGCGATGCGCTTCGTGCCCGCCAACTTCGAGGTCAAGCAAGGGGAGACGGTGCGCTTTCTGATCACCAACTCCGGCCGGGTCAAGCACGAGTTCGTGCTCGGCACGGAGAAGGATCTGAAGGAGCACTACGAACTGATGAAGAAGTTTCCCGAGATGGAGCACGACGAACCGAACATGGTCACCGTCGACCCGGGCAGGACAGGCGAAGTCATCTGGCGCTTCACCAAGGCGGGCAAGGTGGATGTCGGCTGCCTGCAGCCGGGACACTACGACGCCGGCATGAAGGCGGTGATCAGCGTGGGTAAAGGAGGTGCACGATGAGAACGACCGTCCGTCATCTCCTTGGCTCGTTCCTGATCGCCTGCGCGGTGGGCGCTCTTGCGCAGGCTTCGGCTCCTGCCGACACGATTGCGATGACAGCCGGCGAAGTCCGGAAGGTCGACCTGGAGACGAAGAAGATCACGCTCCGGCACGAGGAGATCAAGAACCTCGGCATGCCGCAGATGACGATGGTGTTCCAGGTCAAGGATCCCGTGTTGCTCGATAGAGTCAAGGCCGGCGACAAGGTGCGGTTCACCGCCGAGAAGGTCGGCGGTGCGTACACGATCACCCATATCGAAGAGGCGAATTGAACATGCGTGCACTTCTCCTTGTGCTCCTGCTCACTCTCGCGGGCCCGTCGTACGCCGAACTGATCGAGATCGCATGGGATGGCCAGGGCGGATTCGAACGGCAGGTGCGCATCGCGCCGAAGGGCTTCGTCGAGCTCTGTGGACGTCTCCGGCCCGAGGCGACGGTTCGCTGGCAGTTCGACGCAGACGCGGCAACGAGCTTCAACATTCACTTCCACGAAGGCAAGGCCGTTCGCTACCCGGTGAAGGAGGAGAGCATCTCCAAATCGCGAGGAGTGCTCGAGGTCAAGAGCGAGCAGGACTACTGCTGGATGTGGAGCAACCCCTCGGGCAGGCCGACGACCATGACCATTCGTCTTGACCGATGAGGCGCCGACTCGGCGGCAGGTTTTTTGCGGCCGTAGTCACGAGAAAGCGCTGGCCGATTCGGGCGCACCGCTTGGCTAGCGGGCAAGCCACCGTCGGCCAGCATTGCACGGGGAAGATCGAGCTCGCGCATTCAGTTTGACTTGCATCAAGTCTCGAATGCAGGCCACCCGTACATTTGCCCGTAAGGGATGTAATCGGCGTGACCTTCATCCTTTCTGTTCATCGTAGTCACTCGCCCTCCGCTCGCCTTCCGCGACTGGTCATTGGAGATTCACATGAAGAAAGTCCAACTCCTTTCGCTGGTCGTCATGCTCGTGGTATCGGCGAGCGCCGCTGTCGCCCAGGGATCGGCCGCCTCGAGGCCCGCTGGGGCAGCGATGTCGCCTGCGGACTGCAGCAAAGCGGCCCAGCAAAAGCACGATCACGCCGCGGAAGGCGGCAGAGGCACGCCGCACATGCAGGCGCAGCCATGCCCTCCGGAAACGTCGGCGTCCGCTGCTTCTGCTGCAACGGCCAAGAAGAAGTCGAGCCACAACCACCAAGCTACCAAGTAGCCTCGTCGTTGCCATCGGCGGCGGACACGGCACCACTCTTAGCGGCGGGTCGAGGGGCCAGTTCCTGAGCGCTCCCCGTTGTCGTTATGAGGCTGGCTCACGCCTGCACGGCGCGACGTCAGCCGAGAGATAGGATGCGGCGGGTCGGACATGCCCCAGCTGCCACTGTGGCCAGCAAGTAGGAGCGCCGGGGTCCCTCCGGCTGCGGTGACCTCTCACCTGCAGCAGCACCCACCGCGTGTCGCGGTCTTGGTAGCCTGAGTGGCAGGCGCCGCATTGACGACCGGCGTATAGCCGGCCTCTCTGATGGCGTCCGCGAATTCGCTGGCATCAGCCTGGGCCGTCTCGATCTGCACCCGGTGCGCGGCAAGGTCGATCTCCACCTTGGCGCCATGGTCGACGGACCGCACCGCCTTGGTGATGGTGGCGACGCAGTGACCGCAGGTCATGTCGTTCACTTGAAACGAAATCATGGTTCTCTCCAGAGAAACAGGGGGATGGACGTACTTTCAGCGTTGCCACTGTGGGAAGGTCAAGACGCACCCCGCGAAGTACAAGAAGACAGCAGGCGAAAGGCGTGTAAGGTATTGACCTTACCAGCGTGGGAACCTTGAAGATCCAAGAATGTCCGATGACCGCGCTGCAGCATCCAACATGAACACCCCGTCGCCCTCCGGTTTCCGCCCTGTCAAGCTGCAGATCAAGGGCATGACCTGTGCTTCGTGCGTCATCCACGTAGAAAGAGCGCTCCAGGCCGTACCGGGCGTCGCAGACATCAGCGTCAACCTTGCGACCGAAGAGGCCCACGTTCGCGTCGGGCCTTCAGTCGCTCCGGACGCGTTGGCGGCGGCAGTGCGCAAGGCCGGCTACGACGTCGCGACGACTGAAATGGCCCTGCAGGTCGAGGGAATGACATGCGCGTCGTGCGTCTCCCGGGTGGAGAAGGCGCTGCTGAGCGTGCCAGGTGTCCTCAGTGCTTCGATCAACCTGGCCACGGAGAAGGCAACCGTACGGGCGTTGTCGACGGTGCCGCTCCCCGCGCTCGAGGCTGCGGTAGAGCGGGCGGGCTACGCCGCAGTGGGGGTGAATGACGATAAGCCGGCAACAGCCGAGGCTCTGCCGGATTGGTGGCCCGTGGCGGTCGGTGCGGTACTCACCCTGCCGCTCGTCATGCCGATGATCCTGCAGATCTGGGGTGGCCACTGGATGCCTGACGGCTGGGTGCAGCTCGCCCTGGCGACGCCGGTCCAGTTCTGGCTGGGATGGCGCTTCTACCGCGCCGGATGGCGGGCCATGCTTGCCGGGGCCGGCAACATGGACTTGCTCGTGGCACTCGGCACGTCTGCCGCCTACGGGCTCTCCGTGTATCTCCTGTTCAAGCACGCTGGGCACGGCACGCCTCACCTGTACTTCGAGGCCTCGGCCGCGGTCATCACGCTGGTGCTGCTCGGCAAGTGGCTCGAGGGTCGCGCCAGGCGCCAGACGGCCGATGCCATTCGTGCGCTGAACGCCTTGCGCCCGACCACCGCCATCGTCCGGCGCGACGGCGTCGATGTCGAGGTGCCGGTGGAGCAGGTGGTCGTGGGCGACCTCGTGCTCATTCGCCCGGGAGACCGCGTTGCGATAGACGGTGACATCGTCGCGGGCCGCAGCCATATCGACGAGGCCCTCGTCACCGGCGAAAGCCTTCCGGTGGCGAAGCAGATCGGCGACAGGGTGACAGGAGGTTCCATCAACGCCGAAGGCGCCCTGACGGTCCGGACGGCAGCCGTCGGCGCGGAAACGACGCTGGCTCGCATCATCCGCATGGTCGAGACGGCTCAGGTGACCAAGCCACCGATCCAGCGCCTCGTCGACCGTGTGAGCGCCGTGTTCGTCCCCGTCGTCCTCGGCATCGCGGCGGTCACCCTCCTCGGCTGGGTGGGTGTCACCGGCAACTGGGAGCACGCGCTCGTCAATGCCGTCGCGGTGCTGGTCATCGCGTGTCCTTGCGCGCTGGGGCTCGCGACGCCGACGGCGATCATGGTCGGTACGGGCGTCGCAGCGCGGCACGGCATCCTCATCAAGGACGCCGAAGCCCTGGAGATCGCCCACTCGGTGACCGTCGTCGCGTTCGACAAGACCGGCACGCTGACGGAGGGAAAACCCGCGCTGGCCGCAATCGAGCCCGCCGCCGGCGTTTCTCGCGACGACGTCCTTCGCCTGGCCGCGGCGCTGCAGAAGACGAGCAGCCATCCGCTCGCCGTCGCCGTCCTCGACAAGGCTCGCTCCGAGTGCCTGTCCGTGCCGGAGGCGCACGCCACAGCGGGGCTGCCCGGCAGAGGCGTCGAGGGGACTGCAGAAGGCCAGACCCTGGTCCTGGGCAGCACCCGCCTGCTGGAGGAGCTTGAGGTGGATGCGGGAACGCTGTTGCAAGCTGCTCAGCGACTGGAGCGGCATGGCAGAACGGTTTCCTGGCTTGTGCGCCTGGATGATGTGCGGCCCAGGCTCCTGGGATTGCTTGCCTTCGGCGACACCGTCAAGCCCTCTGCCAGGTTGGCTGTCGAGCGTCTGCATGAGCTCGGCATCAAGACGCTCCTGCTGACAGGCGACAGCCTTGGCAGCGCCCAGGCCGTGGCGAGCCTGCTCGGCATCGACGAGGTTCGAGCGCAGATGCTTCCTGGCGACAAGGCAGACATCGTCCAGCAACTGCGAGCGACCGGTGAGGTGGTGGCATTCGTGGGCGATGGCCTCAACGACGCCCCGGCCCTGGCCGCGGCGACCTGCGGGTTTGCGATGGCCGGCGGCGCGGACGTTGCGACCCAGGCCGCGAGCGTCACGCTGATGCGCGGCGACCCTGGTCTCGTGGCGGACGCGTTGGCCATCTCGCGGCGCACCTACTCGAAGATAAGGCAAGGGCTGTTCTGGGCACTCGCCTACAACGTGCTGGGTATCCCGCTCGCGGCGCTGGGCATGCTGAGTCCGGTGATCGCTGGTGCTGCCATGGCGTTCAGCAGCGTGAGCGTCGTAGCCAATGCGCTGACACTCCGCCGCTGGCGTGGCGCCGCCGCCGGCGATGCCAAGCCGGCGACCATCGAACGAATCCGCCCCGCGATCGCGTGAGGAAGAAAGCATGAGCACCTCGATGAACATCGGCGCCGCCGCGAAGGCCTCGGGCGTGTCGGCGAAGATGATTCGCCACTACGAGAGCGTCGGCCTGTTTCCAGAGGCAGCGCGGACCGACTCGGGCTATCGCCAGTACAGCGACAACGAGGTCATGACGTTGCGCTTCATCCGACACTCTCGCGATCTTGGCTTTTCCATCGAGCAGATTCGGGAGCTTCTCGGGCTCTGGCAGAACCGGCGACGGCCCAGCCGCCAGGTGAAGGCGCTCGCGCAGGCGCACATCGAGGAGCTCGACGAGAAGCTCAAGGATCTGCAAGCGATGAAGGCGACTCTCGAGCATCTGGTGCACTGCTGCCATGGTGACGACAGACCGGACTGCCCCATCATCGAGACCCTTGCGGCCGACGGTGCTCCCCTCACACCGAACGGCAAGGCGAGCGGCCATGACACCAAGGCCGGTCTGCGCTCCGGCAGGCATCTGGCTACGCGCGCTTGAACATCGGGGTAGAGATCTCTTTCGCTCGGGTTAGACATCTCTTTCGAGTTCGCAGCCGAGTCAAGTCTTCTCGGTCGGCGAGACGCGAGCGAATCCTTGACGTGGATCAGTCGCCCGCTGGCGCTCCCCCACTAGCCTGAGAAGACCGGCCTGCTCGCGGCCTTGTTCTCGTAGACCCGAGAGAATCGAAATGAACCCTACCCGACTGTGCAGCTCTTCAAACGTCCTTTCGCTGGTGTTGGCAACGGTGGCGGCCACGGTCATCCTGTCCGGATGCGGCGGCGGCGGCGGCAGCAGCAGCAGCGCCGACGCGGTCACCTCCGCGGTGGCTCAGGGCACCATCAGCGGCAACGCCGTCAAGGGGCCGCTGAGCGGCGCCACGGTCTCGGCCTATGGTCTGAGCAACGGTACGGCAGGCTCGGCCCTGGCCTCCGCGAAAACCGATGCGCATGGCGCCTTCGCTCTGTCGGTGGGTGGCTATTCCGGCCCCGTGATGCTGCGCCTGACCGGTGGCACGTATACCGACGAGGCCACCGGTTCGATGATGAGTATGGCTTCGAGCGATGCCATGACGGCGGTGCTTGCGAACATGGCCGCCGGGTCCGCAGCCAGCGGTGTACAGATGACGCCCTTGACCTCCATGGCCCAGGCGATGGCCGTGCATATGGCGGGCGGCATGACGAGCGCCAACATCGCCACGGCCAATGCCGCGGTAGGCGTCTATTTCATGGTGGACGACATTGTCTACACGCCGCCGATGAATCCTCTGGTGGCCGGATCGGGATCGGCTGCGGCCCCCGCATCGATGAACTACGGAATGACCCTGGCCGCCATGTCTCAGTACGCGAAGAACGTCGGCATGCCCGTGTCGGCTTCACTCGTCGCCGACATGATGGCGGACGCATCCGACGGCACGATGGACGGCACAGCGAGCGGCAGCCAGATCATGATGGGCGGCATGATGATGGGAGGCGGCGCCATGATGCAACCCGACGCCGGGACGAGCGGCCTGGCCGGTGCCATGTCGGACTTCTTGGCTTCCGGCATGAATCAGTCAGGCGTCACGTCGGCGAACATGAGCGCGTTGATGCAGAAGCTCATGAGCGCCAATGGCCGAATGCATTGAGCGGCGTTCGGACCGAGCGCGACCATTTTTTCCGAAGCGCGGGCCACGGTTCCTGCCGCCATAGACGGCGCCCGTCCACGCCCGGCGGCCGTTCCGAAACCCTTTGCTGGCGCGGACTGCAGCCCGTATTCTTGTCCCTCCGGGCCAGACTCAGTGCCTGAGAATGTCCCGCCGGATCGAGTTATTCATAGGTAAGACGCCCTCGCCTTGCCCCGGAGCGGGACATGCAGAGTTTCAACCGACGGGAAGCCGCTTGATCGAAAGGCTCGCACGGCGCCTGCCGTTCTACTACGGGTGGGTCGTCGTCGGGGTGGTCTTCCTGACGATGGCGATCTGCGTCAACGCACGCACGGCTTTCTCGCTGCTCTTCCCCCCGATCCTCGACGAGTTCGGATGGCAGCGAGGCGTGACCGCCGGCGCGTTCTCCTTCGGCTTCATCGTCTCCGCCGTGCTTAGCCCGCTGCTGGGCCGGCTCATGGACCGTCGTGGGCCGCGCTTCGTGATGGAGGTCGGGGTCGCCGCCACGGCCGGGGGCCTGCTGTTGGCGACCTTCGCGGGCGAGCCCTGGCATGTCTACCTCACGCTGGGCCTCTTGGTCGGCGCGGGCACGACGTTCACCGGCTACACCGGCCAGGCGCTTTTCCTGCCGAACTGGTTTGTGCGGCGCCGGGGGCTCGCGATGAGCATCGCCTTCGCCGGAGTGGGGTTCGGCTCCATCGTGATCCTCCCCGCGCTGCAGACGTTCGTGGAGCGAAACGGCTGGCGTGCCGGGTGCTCGCTGCTGGGCCTGGTGGCCCTTGTCGTCCTGGTACCGCTCAACATGCTTCTCCGGCGGCGACCCGAGGAACTCGGCCTGGCGCCGGACGGAGACGCAGACACGCCCGCGGCGGCCAAGGCCCGACGGGTGAACGTCGTCGACCCCGCGTGGGCGGCCATCGACTGGACGCTCGCGCGCGCGATGCGCACTGCGCGGTTCTGGTGGATCGCGGTGGCCTATTTCGGCGCGCTCTTCTCGTGGTACGCCGTGCAGGTGCATCAGACCAAGTACCTCACCGAGACCGGCTTCGGTGCCCGGGAGGCCGCATGGGCGCTCGGCGCCGTCAGCCTTGCCGGCGTGCCCGGGCAGATCGCCCTCGGCTGGCTCTCCGACCGTATCGGACGCGAGGTTGTCTGGGCGATCGGCAGCACGGGGTTCTGCATCACCTATCTCACGCTGCTCGCATTGCCGTCGTATCCGGGTATCCCCCTTCTGTACACGATGGTGATCGCGCAAGGCGCGCTGGGCTACGGCCTCACGTCGGTCATCGGCGCCATCCCTGCGGAGATCTTCGAGGGCAGGCACTATGGGCCGATCTTCGGGACGCTGATGGTGAGCGCACTCGCGGGTGGCGCGGTGGGGCCTTGGTTCATGGGGTTCGTGCACGATCGCACCGGCAACTACACGCTGGCGTTCTGGGTCGCCATCGGCTGCTCGGTGCTGTCGGCGTTCGCGATCTGGCGTGCCGCGCCCAGCGGCGTGCGAGTCGTCGCCGGCCGGGTGCGGGCAGCGCAGGGATGAGGCGAAGGAACGGGCGTCCTCCCGCAAGAACGCATCGAGATCGCTGTCGGCCCAGAAGGGCGAACGCTCGGGCACTCCCAGGAGGCTCGGCGAGCATGCGAGTCGAACTGTCCCGTACGATAGTGCGGCGGCATCCTTGGGAACCGAGAATGAGGAGACGGGGCTTCGTCGAGATTGTCTGTTGCGCTCCCGCATGGTCGCTCCCTGCAAGCGCCCAGCAGCGAAGCACGGTGCGGCATATCGGCGTCTTCCTGGGGCTGGCAACCGGCCCCGAAGACCCCGGTGCAAGCGAAGTTCTTCGTCCTCTCAAGGCGTCAATGGAAGAAGCCGGCTGGACCCAAGGCAGAACCTCCGCCTTGACATCCGATTCGGTGGCGGTGATCTCGGCAAGATCAACGTCGCGGCCGATGAGCTCGTGGCGCTGTCACCCGAGCTGATCTACGCGACAGGATTGCCCCCGGTTCAGGCCTTGCGTCAAAGGACGCGTACGGTCCCCATCGTCTTCTCGCTGGTTGCCGATCCCGTTGGTTTCGGCCTGATCAGCAGTCTGAGTCGGCCAGGAGGCAACATCACCGGCTTCGTCGTGTGGGATCTTTCGATCGGCGGGAAATGGATGCAATTGCTCCAGGAAATCGCACCTGGCTTGCGACGGATCGGAGTCATGTACAACCCCGATACCGCGCCCTATGCGCCGCCCTTGATAGCCTCGGCCCGATCCTCGGCAGCGAGGAATATTGCGGTAGTCGAATGTCATACCCGCAACGACAGGGAAATCGAAGCGGCAGCGTCATCGCTGGCAGGCGAGGCGAGCGGCGGTCTGCTGATCATTCCGGAGCCGTTCACCAATGCAAATCGAGACCGGATCATTGCTCAGTGCGAGCGATTTCGACTTCCTGCTCTCAATCCGGTCTTCGGCGCGGCAAGCCGTGGTGCCTTGATTTCCTATACCTATGACTTCAACGCGATGATGCGGCAGCCAGCGAGCTACATCAATCGGATCTTGCGGGGAGAATCTTCAGGCAATCTCCCCGTTCAGGCCCCTACCAAATACGTGCTCTCCGTAAACCTGAAGGTCGCCAGAGGGCTCAGTTTGAATGTGCCGCCGGCGCTGTTAGGTCTCGCGGACCAAGTCATCGAATGATCAATCGAAGGATCGAGACTCACTCGATTGCCCGCCCGCGGGTCTCGACGACCGCGCCATTGCCCTGCAGCCGTAGGGGGTCGAACGGTTTGGCGCATCCCTCAGAATCCAGTTACCCGGGAGGCGGAGCGCTGACGACTGGCGCGCAGGGCCGATGACGTCCGGGATGCCGATTGCGGCCCGTAGAGGCCCGACCTTCACGATCAATTCAGGAGACGCGATATGAAGCTCATCCAGAACCTTGCTCTCTTCGTAGCGGCCGTCGCGCTGGTTGCGGGCGGCCCGGCGCAGGCACAAGACAAGGGCACGGTTGGCGTGTCGATGCCGACCAAGTCGTCGGCGCGCTGGATCTCCGACGGGGACAGCATGGTCAAGTCGCTGAAGGAGAAGGGCTATAAGGCCGACCTGCAGTACGCCGACGACGACATTCCGAACCAATTGGCGCAGGTCGAGAACATGATCACCAAGAAGGTGAAGGTGCTGGTGATCGCCGCCATCGACGGCACGACGCTGTCGAACGCACTGCAGAAGGCGGCCGACAACGGCATCAAGGTCATCGCCTACGATCGGCTCATCCGCGGCTCGAAGAACGTCGACTACTACGCCACCTTCGACAACTTCCAGGTCGGCGTGCTGCAGGCGAACTCGATCGTCGACAAGCTCGGCCTGAAGCAGGGCAAGGGGCCGTTCAACATCGAGCTCTTCGGCGGCTCGCCCGACGACAACAACGCGTTCTTCTTCTACGACGGCGCGATGTCGGTTCTCAAGCCCTACCTCGACAGCGGCAAGCTCGTGGTGCGCAGCAAGCAGATGGGCATGGACAAGGTGGGCACGCTGCGCTGGGACGGCGCGGTGGCGCAGGCGCGGATGGACAACCTGCTGAGCGCCTACTACGGCAACGCCCGTGTCGACGCCGTGCTGTCGCCCTACGACGGCCTGTCGATCGGCATCCTGTCGTCGCTGAAGGGCGTGGGCTACGGCACGCCGAAGCAGCCGATCCCGGTGGTTTCCGGTCAGGACGCCGAGGTTGCGTCGGTGAAGTCGATGCTGCGCGGCGAGCAGAGCTCGACTGTCTTCAAGGACACTCGCGAGCTGGCCAAGGTCACGGTCAACATGATCGACGAGATGCTGAGCGGCCGCAAGGTCGACATCAACGATACCAAGACCTACAACAACGGCGTCAAGGTCGTGCCGTCCTACCTGCTGAAGCCGGTCAGCGTCGACGTCTCGAACTGGAAGCCGGTGCTGATCGACAGCGGCTACTACAAGGAGTCGCAGATCCGCTAGGCGACGGGGAGGCTGCCGCCTTGGCTCTGCTCGAGATGCGCGGCATCGGCAAGCGCTTCCACGGCGTCGCCGCATTGAGCGATGTCAGCCTCGACGTCGAGGACGGCGAGATCCACGCCGTCGTCGGCGAGAACGGCGCCGGCAAGTCGACACTGATGAAGGTGCTGAGCGGCGTCTACCCGCACGGCGAATACGAGGGGGTGATCCGCTTCGGCGGCGAGGAGCGGCGCTTCGGCGGCATCCACGACAGCGAGCGCCTCGGCATCATCATCATCCACCAGGAACTCGCGCTGGTGCCACTGATGTCGATCGCCGAGAACATCTTCCTTGGCAACGAGCCGGCGCGCGCCGGCGTGATCGACTGGTTCGCGGCCTACGCGAAGACCCAGGCGCTGCTGCGCAAGGTCGGGCTCCGCGAGGCGCCGAGCACGCTCGTCAGCGACATCGGTGTCGGCAAGCAGCAGCTTGTCGAAATCGCCAAGGCGCTGTCGAAAGAGGTCAGATTGCTGATCCTCGACGAGCCGACGGCGAGCCTGAACGAGACCGACAGCGACGCGCTGCTCGCCCTGCTGCTCGAGCTGAAGGGGCATGGCATCGCCTGCATCCTGATCTCGCACAAGCTGAACGAGGTCGCCCAGGTGGCCGACCGAATCACGGTGCTCCGCGACGGCGCGACCGTCCGCAGCTTCGATTGCCGGGTCGGCGCGGCGAGCGAGGACGAGGTGATCCGGGCGATGGTCGGCCGGGCGATGGCCGACCGCTACCCGAAGCGCACGCCGCAGATCGGCGACACGGTGTTCGAGCTGCGCGATTGGCGGGTGCATCACCCGGAGCACGCCGACCGACTGGTTGTGAAGGGAGTGAGCCTGCATGCCCGGCGCGGCGAGATCGTCGGCATCGCCGGCCTGATGGGCGCAGGCCGCACCGAGCTGGCGATGAGCGTGTTCGGGCGTGCCTACGGACGAGGCATCAGCGGCGAGGTGCGGCTGCATGGCCGTTTGGTCGATGTCGGCACGATCGGCAAGGCGATCGCCGCCGGCCTCGCCTACGTCACCGAGGACCGCAAGCACTACGGCCTGGTGCTTGAGGACGACATCCGGCACAACGTCACCCTGGCCAACCTGAGCGCCGTGTCGAGCGCGGCGGTGGTCGACCGCGGCCGTGAGTACCGCGTCGCCGAGGACTACCGGCAGCGGCTGCGCATCCGCTGCTCGAGCGTCTTCCAGGAGGTGGTCAACCTCTCGGGTGGCAACCAGCAGAAGGTCGTGCTCGCCAAATGGCTGTTTGCCGATCCCGAGGTGCTGATCCTCGACGAACCGACTCGGGGCATCGACGTCGGCGCCAAGTTCGAAATCTATACGTTGATGGCCGAGCTCGCGGCGGCAGGCAAGTGCGTCGTTCTGATCTCGTCTGAAATGCCCGAATTGCTCGGCCTGTGCGACCGCATCTACGTGATGAACGAGGGCCGCATGGTGGGCGAGTTCGACCGCGCCGAGGCCTCGCAGGAAGGGATCATGCGCTGCATCGTCAACGCCGGAGCCGGCTGATGGACGAAGTCGTTCCTCCCCTGCCGCCGGCCGGTGCGACGGTCGGCGCAACGCGCAGCTCCTACGCCGGCTTTCTGAAGAGCAACGTGCGCGAGTACGGCATGCTGATGTCGCTCGTCATCATCATGGGACTTTTCCAGTTCCTGACCGACGGCACGCTGCTGCAGCCGCTCAACCTGACAAATCTGGTGCTGCAGAACAGCTACATCGTCATCATGGCGCTGGGCATGCTGCTCGTGATCGTCGCCGGGCACATCGACCTGTCGGTCGGCTCGGTCGTCGGCTTCATCGGCGCGCTCGCGGCGGTGCTGATGGTCCAGCTCGGCTGGCACTTCGTGCCGGCGACGCTCGCCTGCCTGGTCGCGGGCGCCGTGATCGGCGCCGCGCAGGGTTGGTTCGTCGCCTTCTTCCGCATGCCGTCGTTCATCGTCACGCTCGCGGGCATGCTGGTGTTCAAGGGCCTCAGCCTGGCGCTGCTGCAGGGTCAGTCGGTAGGACCATTTCCGGCCGCATTCCAGCTGCTGAGCTCGGGCTTCGTGCCCGACGTGCTGGATGGCGAGTCGATGCGCACGACCTCGCTCCTGGCCGGGATCGTCGCGGCCGCCGCGCTGCTGGCCGCCAAGCTGCGCGAACGCTCGAACCAGGCGCGCCACGCGATGGAGTCGGAGCCGTACGCGTTCTTCATTGCCAAGAACGTGGTGTTCGTCGCGATCATCGTCGGCCTGAGCTGGAAGCTCGCGTCGTACAAGGGCCTGCCGAACGTGCTCGTCATCATGGCGCTGCTGATGCTGTTCTACGACTTCGTGACGACGCGCACCACGATCGGCCGGCGCATCTACGCGCTCGGCGGCAACGAAAAGGCGGCGCGGCTGTCGGGGATCAAGACACAGTGGCTGTCGTTCTGGACCTTCGTCAACATGGGCGTGCTCGCCGCCATGGCCGGCCTGGTGTTCGCGGCGCGCCTCAACACCGCGACGCCAAAGGCAGGCGCCGGCTTCGAGCTCGACGTCATCGCCGCCTGTTTCATCGGCGGCGCCTCGGCGTCCGGGGGCGTCGGCAAGGTGCTGGGGGCCGTGATCGGCGCTTTCGTCATGGGTGTGATGAACAACGGCATGTCGATCCTCGGCATCGGCATCGACTACCAGCAGGTCATCAAAGGCCTGGTGCTGCTGGCCGCCGTGTTCGTTGACGTCTACAACCGCCGCAAGGCCTGAGGCGATCGGCCATGACGAGCACGCCGAGCACCCGAGTCAACGCACTGAAGATCGGCCAGACGCGCATATCTCATCACGAGACCTTGCGCGTGTGCACGGATCCGGCCGGCTTGTCCGACACATTGCCCCAGGTGCCGACATTCGCCGACTTCAGCAGCGGCGAGGCCCGCCCGCTGATGGAGAGCTCGTCGGCGCAGGCCAGCAGCGCAGGCCCGAACTTGAGCATGCGCTGAAGGCTCAGTCTCGACGAAGGCCCGGCAACGACGATCACGCCGGTGGTCGATTCCCCCGCCCGCTGCACGGGTGCGGCCATCGAGCTCATTCCCGGCGCGTACACGTCCTGGATGATGCTGAAGCCGCGCTTGCGGTGTTCGTCCAGCATCTTCAGCAAGGCCTTGATCGAGGTCGGCGCGTTCGGACCGAAATTCTGCGGCTTGCCCAGCCCCTGGTGGCTGGCGTAGCCGATCGCGACATCCTCGGGCAGGGTCATCAACCAGGCGTGGCCGGCGGCACTGCAGGACAGTCGCAGGTCGATCCCCATGTCGGGGTCGTACAGGAGGCCGGAGCGCGCCCCCTGCGCCTTGGCCACGAGGGTCAGGCGCTCGCCGTCGACGATGGCCAGACGAACCAGCTCCCCCGTGACCTGGGCCAGGCGATTGATGATCGGCTGGGAAACGTCCACCACGCCCGACTTGCTCAGGAAGCTCAGGCCCATCGACGCCATCTTCGTCGTCAGTGCGTAGTCGCCGCGCTGCGGCAGCTGGCGCACGTAGCCCATGCGGATCAGCTCGTGCAGCGTGCGATGGCAGCCGCTGCGCAGCTGATTCAACTCGGTGGCGATCTGCCCCAGGCTCGCACCGTCGGGGTAGGCGACCAGATACTCCAGGATGGCCATCGATTTCTCCGTGGCTCCGCTCATGCGACTCCCTGGTCGTGCCGTTCAGATTTTGAATGATAGACACAAGTTGAACGGCATTCAGCTTTCTGGCAGCATCGCGTTCATCCTGCCTGCGACACGAGAACACCTTGAGCACCCTTCCGACGCGCCGCATCGGTCTCGCAACGCAGCCAGGCACCGGCTCGAACGCCTAGGGTACCGATGGCACTGCTCGGCAAGGCCGTCTTGGCCATGTGGTGGGACGTCTCGGTGCAGGAGCGCCCGGAGTTCGAGCACTGGCATGCCCACGAGCACTTCCCAGAGCGCCTGGGCATTCCCGGATTCCGGCGGGCGTCGCGCTGGACCAGTGCCGAAGGCGGCGAAGGCTTCTTCGTGATGTACGAGCTGGAGGACCATGCGGTCCTCGCGTCGGCGCCCTATGCGGCGCGCCTCAACGCGCCCTCGCCCTGGTCGACGCGGATGATGCCGCTGCACCGCAACATGGTTCGCAGCCAATGCCAGGTGCTGCAAAGCCGTGGCGCCGTCACTGCCCGGCACGCACTGACGATCCGCTTCTCGCCTGCAGATGGCAGGGCGGAATCGCTGCGGCGAGGCCTGGGCGAACTTGCGTCATCGGTCTCGATGCGGCCCGGCCTGGTCGGGCTGCACCTGCTGCGCCACGAGACACCGCCGCTCGCTGTCACCACGGAGCAGAAGATTCGCGGCTACGCCGACCGCGTGGCCGACTGGGTTCTCGTCGCCTGCGGCTATGACGCCGCCGCCCTGCGCACGCTCGGGGAGGCGGAGCTCGGCGAGGCCGGGCTCCAGGCGTTGGGGGCCTCGCCCGGCACAGAATGCCACCTCTACGGATTGGCGTATTCCGCCACACCCGCCGACATCCACTGACGAGCGCACCCAAGAGAGCCGGATCATCAACCTAGTTCGAACTGGAGACACCATGAAATCGAGTCTGATCAAACTGACCGCCATGCTCGCGCTGCTTGTTGCCGGCGGTGTGGCGCTGGCACAGGACATTCAGGAACGGACGATCCGGTTCGGTCACCTGAACAACCCCGACCATCCGACCAGCACGGGGGTCAAGAAGTTTGCCGAGCTGGTCGCAGCCAAGAGCGGCGGCAAGATCAAGGTGCAGGAATATCCCAGCAGTCAGTTGGGCAACGAACTGCAGCAGCAATCGGCGCTGCAGGGCGGCGTGCAGGAAATGCTCGTGGCGTCCACGACGTCGTTGGCCGGCATCGTCAAGGAATTCGGCCTCTTCGACTTCCCGTTCCTCTTCAGCAACGCCCAACAGGCCGACGCCATGGTCGACGGTCCCCTGGGCAAGCTGCTCAGCGCCAAGCTGGCGGAGAAGGGCGTGGTCATTCTGGGCTTCTTCGACCTGGGTTTCCGCAACGTCACCAACGGCAAGCGGCCCATCACCAAGGCGGAGGACCTGGAAGGCCTGAAGCTGCGGGTGATTCCCAACCCCGTGTTCCTGGAAACCTTCAGGACCTTCAAGGCCAATCCGATACCGCTGCCCTTTGCCGAGCTGTACGGCGCGCTCGAGAGCAAGGCCGTGGACGGGCAGGAGAACCCGTACGCGGTGATCCTGTCGAGCAAGTTCTACGAAGTGAACAAGTATGTCAGCGCCACCAACCACGTGTATGCGACCAACCCCGTGCAGATCAGCAAGCGCTTCTGGGACAAGCTGTCGCCGGCTGAGCAGAAACTGCTGCAGGAGGCCGCCATCGAAGCCCAGAACTACCAGCGCGTGGTCAGCCGCGAGGTCTCGGGCAAGGCCGTGGCCGAACTCAAGGCCAAGGGCATGGTGTTCAACGACATCGCGCCCGCCGAGCTGGCCCGCATGCGCGCCGAAGTCAAGCCGGTCCACGACAAGTTCGCCGCCTCTTACGAGACGAACGTGGTGAACCTGTTCAGGAGCGAGCTGGAGCGCGTCTCGAAGCTTTGAGCTCCATCCGGGCGCGGAGGCTCGGCATCACGTGCCGGAGCCTCGGATCGGCTCCCAGGCGTTTGACGGGTGTCAAGGCGACGAGCGCCTGCTTGTGCGATATCTGAGTCTTCGCCTGCCACGCCACCCGCCGAGGACCCCATGAGCCAGGACAGCGCCGCCACCCTACCTAAGCCGATCGCGACATCGAGCAAACGAACCTCGCCGCGCAACCCTCGCGCGCGTGGCGGACCGCGCCTGGTCGAGGCCGGCGACACGCTGGCGCGCCCCGGCCCGAAGGCCGCCGAGGCCGATCGGGTCGCCCGCCGCACGAGCAGCACGCAGACCACGCAGGCGCTGGCGATCGGTGACCTGCTGGCGAAGGCGAGGCGCGGTCAGCCGGCGAATGACCTGCTGCGCCAGCTTCAGGCGCTCATCGAGGGCGCGTCGCCGGACGAGGTGCGGTCGCTGCGCCAGACGCTGTTCCGCGCCGACCCGCCGAAGGCTCCCGAAGTCGACCCCGACACGGCCCTGAGCAAGGGCTGGCGCGAAGGCGCCTACCCTTACATGAACCTGCTCTCGCGCAAGAGCTACGAGCGGCAGAAGTACCGGCTGCAGGTCGAGCTGCTCAAGCTGCAGGCGTGGGTGAAGGAGACCGGGCAGCGCGTCGTCATCGTCTTCGAGGGTCGCGACGCGGCCGGCAAGGGCGGCGCGATCAAGCGCTTCATGGAGCACCTGAACCCGCGCGGCGCGCGCGTCGTGGCGCTCGAGAAGCCGAGCGAGGTCGAGCGCGGCCAGTGGTATTTCCAGCGCTACGTCGAGCACCTGCCGACCCGCGGCGAGATCGTCCTGTTCGACCGCAGCTGGTACAACCGCGCCGGCGTCGAGCGCGTCATGGGCTTCTGCACCGATGCCGAATACGACGAGTTCCTGCGCCAGGTCCCGGAGTTCGAGCGGCAACTCGTGCGCTCCGGTGTGCGCGTCTTCAAGTTCTGGTTCTCGGTCAGCCAGGCCGAGCAGCGCCGCCGCTTCAAGGAGCGCCGTGCGCATCCGCTCAAGCAATGGAAGCTGAGCCCCGTGGACATGGCCTCGCTCGACAAGTGGGACGACTACACGCGCGCCAAGGAGGCGATGTTCGTCCAGTGCGACACCTCGGACGCGCCCTGGACCGTGATCAAGTCGGATTGCAAGAAGCGCGCACGGCTGAACGCGATGCGCTACCTGCTCAACCGCATGCCCTACACGAACGCCGACCGCGCCAGCATCGGCGCTGTCGATCCGCTCATCGTCGGCCGTCCCTCGCTGGTGTCCGGCGCCGGCGACGACCAGCTCGCCGGAACCGAGGCCTAGAGGCCGGCGCGAACGCAGGCAGGAGCCGTCAAGGGATCGGGTAGCCCTTCCACAGCCACTCCAGCGCGGCCGGCATCGTCTGGGCGACGGTCGGCCGGTCGACATGCTTGGCGTTGCGCGCGAACAGGAACTGGTAGTGATAGCCCTTGGCGGCCAGCACTTTCGCCATCAGCGCGGCCGACAGCGTCCAGTCGTGCATGCCGTCGGGAATCGTCGGGTTGGGGTAGAACAGGTCCTGGTCGCCCATTTCGAACCAGTAGCGGATCGGCTTGGTGGGTGCACTGGGGATGAGCGGCGTGCCGGGCGCTTCGGAAGGCGTGAGCACGCCGGCCTTGACGGTGAGGTTGGGGCCGGCCGGCCCGGTCCAGGCGCTGTGATACTCCCAGGCGCCGCCACGCAGCGCAGGGTCCCACGGCCACTGCTGGTTGGTCATCGTCGGTGAATAGGCCAGCACCCGGCGATAGAGCTCGGGATGGAACCAGGCCATGGTGAAGGCCGCGGTGCCGCTGGAGCTCAACCCCATCGTCGCCCGACCCTCCGGGTCCTTGGTGAGCTTGACGCTCGCGCGCTGCTCGACGTGCGGCAGCACCTCGCGCTCCACGAACTGCGCATAGGTGCCCGAGACCGTGTCGTACTCGCGCCCGCGCTGCGCGCCCTGGGCATCCTGGCCGCCGTTGCCGATCTGGATGGCGACCATCGGCGGCACGCGGCGCTGCTGGATCAGGTTGTCGAGGATGGTGTTCAGGTCTTTCCAGGCCGTCGAGCCGCCGTCGCCGATGACGATGAACGGCGCGGGCGTGCCGCGCACGTAGTTCGGCGGAACGTAGACCTCGACCGTGCGCATCCAGGTGCCCGGATGGCTGGTGGTGACGATCATGTTCGACTTGTCGCCCGGCGCCGTCGTCGCGATCATGATCGAACTGTTGCCGCAGCCCGCAACGTCGTCGCGGATCAGGCCGGGGTTGTAGATCGTGCTTTCCTTCGACGAGATCGTGAACGAGATCGTCGAGCCCTTCGGAACCCCTTCCTTGGCGACGGTCTCGGGCGCAGGCGCATGGGTCGGACCGATGATGAAGTTGCCCTCGGCACCGGCCTGCGGCAGCGTGCCGTCCGGCAACTCCGTAGCGCGGGGATAGGCGGGGTTGCCGGGATCGCGCGTGGGCGGCTGGGTCTTGAAGTCGAGGCCCGTCGTATCGATGAAGAAGGGCGCTGCCTTGTCGCTCGTGTTGGCGCCGGGCGGAACCGCCATGTTCTGGGTGACGCAGGGCGTTTGCGCCAATGCGTGCGGCATGAGCCACGCGGTCGACGTCAGCGCCCCGGCGAGGACGACCCATTTGTTCTTCATGCTCGTCTCCAGGAGTCGGCGAGTCTCGGGGGCTCGTCGCGGAAAGTATGTCCAGCGGCCGAACGCCGGTCAAGGCGCCGAGGGTTCGTCATCGCCATAATCTGCAGGCCGTCCACTCTGTCCCTGCGCCCATGGCATCCCTTCCGCCCGCCGTATCGACTGCCGGGCTCAGCGACATCGCGCACCACCTGCATCCGTATACGCAGCTGCGCCAGCTCGAGCGCGAAGGCCCGCTCGTCATCGTGCGCGGCGAAGGCGTGCACGTCTTCGACGAGCACGGCAACCGCTATCTCGAAGGCATGGCCGGTCTGTGGTGCGCGTCGCTCGGGTTCTCCGAGGCGCGGCTGGTCGCCGCGGCCGAGCGGCAGATGCGTGTGCTGCCGTACTACCACTCGTTCTCGGGCAAGGTGCCGGGGCCGGTGACCGAGCTCGCTGCCGAGCTGATGCGCTGGGC
>Ga0070675_100000122_pt1 | contig 45804 bp, 41 predicted proteins | sample KBSM43metaG_FD_65343 | JGI IMG/M metagenome (GOLD analysis project Ga0070675, IMG submission 65343) | Miscanthus rhizosphere microbial communities from Kellogg Biological Station, Michigan, USA - KBS M4-3 metaG | ecosystem: Host-associated > Plants > Roots > Rhizosphere > Soil ... | reverse complement strand
CGCGAACACGCCCGGGCCGTCGGCGGCGTAGCGGGTCACCTGGACGCCGTCGCGCAGCGCCTTGTGCGCCTTGCGCAGCGCGGCCATCGACGCGATCGTGCGGTAGATCGGGTGGCCCTGATCGTAGTTGTCCTGAGCGTGCGTGCGGTCGGTGCCGAGCAGGTCGTCGTCGAGGTAGTCGGCCGTGCGCGAGGCGAACATGTCCTGGCGGGCGTCCTTGTCGCCGCCGGGGCCGGTGAAGCCCTGCTCGTCGCCGGAGTAGACGACCGGTTGGCCGCGGGTGAGGAACATGACCTCGTGGGCGAACTGGGCCCGCTTCAGATGGGTCGACGCGTCGGTCGGGCCGCTCGCGATCATCATGCCGATGCGGCCCATGTCGTGGTTGCCGAGGAAGGTCGGCGCCCGGTCGGCGCTCGAGTCCGCCGTGGTGTAGAAGTCGTCGGCCGCGTACAGGTCGGCCAGTTCGCGGGCGCTCGCGCCGCGCGCGACGTAGTCGGCCGCCGCCTGCTGGAACGGGAAGTCGAGCGTGGCCGGCAGGTTGCCGCGGCGCACGTAGGTGGAGGTGAACTCCGGGTCGGCGCTGTAGACCTCGCCGAACATGAAGAAGTCTCTTCTGGCGCGGGCCTCGACGCCCGCCACGAACTGGGGCCAGAACTCCATGTTCACGTGCTTCACCGTGTCGATGCGGAACCCGTCGACGCCGGTGCGCTGCGCCCAGTCGGCGTAGATCTTCGTCATGCCCCGGACCACCTCGGGCCGCTCGGTCCACAGGTCGTCGAGCCCGAAGAAGTCGCCGTACTCGCTGTTCTCGCCGGCGAACGTCGAGTCGCCCCGGTTGTGGTACATGGTGGGGTCGTTGAGCCAGTCGGGCTTCTTGACGGGTGGGCCGGGTGTGACCGGCGTGTACGGGAAGCTGTTCGCGTTCACGGGCGGGAAGCCGCGGTCGCCCTTGGCGTAGGCACGGTCGTCGAACGGCCGGCCGTTCGCGTCCTTGTACGGCGCGTCGGCCTTCGACCGGTAGGTGTACTGGTTCTGCGCGTAGCGGATGACGTCGGCGGTGTGGTTGGTGATGACGTCGAGGAAGATCTTGATGCCGCGCCGGTGCGCCTCCCGGATCAGCCGGTTCAGGTCCTGCTCGGTGCCGAAGTGCGGGTCGAGCGCGGTGAAGTCGGTGATCCAGTAGCCGTGGTAGCCGGCCGACACGTCGGCGCCCGAGCCCTGCACCGGATTGTTCTTGAACACCGGCGCCAGCCAGATCGCCGTGGTGCCCAGCCCCTCGATGTAGTCCAGGCGGTCGAGCACGCCCTTCAGGTCGCCGCCGTGGTAGAAGCCCTTGTCGGTCGGGTCGAGGCCGGTCTGCAGCCGGTCGCCCGGGTAGCCGCCGGTGTCGTTGCCCGGGTCGCCGTTGGCGAAGCGGTCCGGGAGCACGAAGTAGAACTGCTCCGCGCGGCCGGTGTCGTCTTTGGCGGCCGCGACCGCGGCCAGGCTCGCGGCGCTCGGCTCGTCGGCCCAGCCGCCGGCCACCGGCGCGAGCGGTCGGTCGGCCGTCGGGGGCGCCTGGCTGCCGGGGGCGCCGGCGAGCAGCGCGAGCGCCGCCGCGGCGGCCAGCGCCGCGCGCCGCCAGGTCTTGTTTGCGACGGGCGGAGCGGGTGATTCTGGCACGGCGACGGCCTTCCTCGCGGGGGTTGGCCGCAAGCTATCGACCGGTGCCACTGCCCGGCAAGGCCGCACCACCCTTGCACCCGCCCGGCAACTCAGCGGTCGAAACTGGCTAAAGATGGGACGAAGACCGCCGACAGGTCAGGTATGCGCCTACTGGGTTCGCGTGGCCGCGCCGATGTCGGCCGCACGTCCGCGCCCGCACCGCCGCCCGAGGCTGCCCAGCCGGCGAGCCCGATGGACGACCCGACGTTCGGCCAGCGCGTGCTGGACAGCATGCAGGCCAACATCTTCGTCACCGACCAGCACTTCCTCATCACCTACGCCAACCCCCGCGCGCTGAGCACCCTGCGCGGCATGGACCCCGAACTCAGCAGCGTCCTCGGGATCACCAGCAACGCCATCGTCGGCACCAGCCTGCTGCGGCTGCACGCGGAACCGCAGAACCTCGAGAGGCAGCTGCGCGATCCCGACTTCCGCGGTGGCGGCGCCCTGCTGACCGCCGGCCGGCACACCATGGGCGCCCAGCTCAACCGCATCTCCGGCGCGGACGGCCGGCTCCTCGGCTACTCGGTCTCCTGGGCCGACATCACCGGCAAGATCGCCGCCGACAAGCAGGCGCAGGCCGAGACCCGCGAGGTCAGCTCGGCGCTGACCACCGTCTCCGGCGCGAGCGAGGACCTCACCTCCACCGCGATCTCGATCGCCCAGCACGCGTCGGAGGCGTCCGAAACGGTGGCCGAGGCGATCACCAGCGTCGAAGCCGCGAACCAGACGATGGTGCAGCTCGGCGAGGCGTCCGGACGGATCAACGAGATCGTGATGACGATCACGCAGGTCGCCGACCAGACCAACCTGCTCGCGCTCAACGCCACCATCGAGGCGGCCCGCGCGGGCGAGCTGGGCAAGGGCTTCGCCGTCGTGGCGGGCGAGGTCAAGGAGCTGTCCAAGCAGACCAAGGCGGCCACCGAGCGGATCAACGAGATGATCGGGCAGGTCCAGTCGCTGAGCACCGCGGCCGTCGACGCGATGGCCGACATCGCCCGCACCGTGAACCGGGTCAGCGCCAAGCAGCAGGCGATCGCGGAGACCGTCGACCAGCAGACCTCGACCACCCGCGACATCAGCAGCAGCCTGTCCATCGCCGCCGAGCGGGCCAAGCACATCGCGGACTTCCTTGCCGGCAACCGGAAGTCTTAGTCGTTCCTCACAAGTCCTGGCGACATTGACCCTCGGTTGGGTAGTGAGGAGCGATGTCCGACGCACTCCTGCCCATCGGCTTGGGACTGGTCACCGTCGTGGCCGGCTTCGCCGTTCTGCACGTGCTCCACCTGGTGCTGCGCCGGGCCGCCACGCGGACACACGTCGCGGCTGTCGTCGCACACCACGCGCGCCGCCCGGCCCACCTCGCCGTGGTGCTGCTCGCCTGCCACCTGACGCTGACCAATCTGCCCGACGCGGCCTGGCACGACACGGCGCGGCACGTGCTCGTGCTGGCCGACATCGGCGCGATGGCCTGGGGCGCGGGCGCCGCCCTCATGATCATCATGGACCTGGCGCTGCCGCGTTACCGCACCGACGTGCGGGACAACCGGCAGGCCCGGCGGGTGCACACCCAGGCCAGCGTGATCCGGCGGATCGGCATCGCCGCGCTCGCCGTGGTGGCCGTGGGCGCGATGCTGCTGACGTTCCCGAGCTTCCGGGCCGCCGGGGCCAGCGTGCTCGCGTCGGCCGGTATCGCCGGCGTGATCGCCGGCTTCGCGGCCCAGAGCCTGCTCAGCAACGTCATCGCCGGGATGCAGATCGTCTTCAGCGAGGCGATCCACCTGGACGACGTCGTGGTGGTCGAGGACGAGTGGGGCCGCGTCGAGGAGATCACGCTGACCTACGTGGTGGTGCGGCTCTGGGACGACCGACGGCTGGTGCTTCCCACGTCGTACTTCCTCAGCAAGCCGTTCGAGAACTGGACCCGCACCGAGGCCGCGGTGATCGGCACGGTGGAGCTGGACCTCGACTGGTCGGTCCCGGTGGAGGCGCTGCGCGCGGAGCTGGAGCTGGCCGTCAAGGAGAACGAACGCTGGGACGGGCGGTCCTGCACGCTGCAGGTGACGGCGGCCACCGGGTCGTTCGTGCGGGCCCGCGCGCTGGTGAGCGCCGCCGACGCGCCGACGCTGTGGGACCTGCGCTGCGACGTGCGCGAGCGCCTGGTCGAGTGGATCCGCGACAACCATCCGGGCGCGCTGCCCCGCGTGCGGGCGGAAGTCATCCCTGACGTCGGACAGGTGGAGCGCTAGTCGCGGGTGCGCAGCCAGATCGGGATCACGATCCAGGTGACGGCGAACAGCAGCCCCAGGCCGCCGGCGAACCAGAACGCGGTGTCCCGGGCCGACACCACCGAGACGGTGAGGAACACCGCCAGCAGCACCGCCAGCGCCAGGCACGCCAGGCCGGCCTTGGCGAACCCGTCAGCCATCGTGACGAGCTGCGGCTTCAGGCCCTGGCGGAACAGGATGCGGTGCATGCTCACCGGTGCGATCAGCAGCGCCGTGGCGGCGGTCGTGACGAGCAGCGTCGCCAGGTACTCCTGGCGCAGACCGGCGCCCACCATCTGGCCGAAGCGCTGCTGGAACGGGATGGTGAGCAGGAACGCGAACAGGATCTGGACGCCGGTCTGCGCCACCCGCAGTTCCTGCAGCAGTTCGGTGTAGTTCCGGTCGGCGCGCTCGACGGGAGTCTCGTCGCGCATCTTGCGGTCGTCATCGCCTTCGGCTGCCACGAGCCGTTTCTACCCCTTCGGCCCCGTCGGCACTCACCCGCACCACGGCGTCGGTTAATAACCGTTGTCGCTCCTGGGATCGGACGCTAACGTGGCGGTACACGCGAAAGGAGGTGGTCCAGGCTTTGAATACTTATTGGACACGTGAGGTGGCTGTCCGCTAGCCCCCGTCCGACCGTGTGGCCGCGCGGCGGCTTCAGCGAATTCACGACAACTACCCGACCCCCGGGGCGCCGGCACGTCCAGCCGGCCCGCGCAAGCGGAAGCGCCCCGGGGGTTGTCCATGTCCGGCTCCCCATGATCGCGTTGATCTTGCAGTTGTGGTGCCTATTAAAGCGGACCAAAGGCGTACAAAATCTGGCACCATATATGCAAGATCAACGCGATCATGGGGGCGTCGCGCGCGACCGGAGCGGCCCGGTTCGGCCCGGTTCGGGGTCGGCCGATCGGGTCGGAAGCCTTTCCTGCGCCTTAAGTCGCGCCGATCGCCCGGACACCGCCCGCACGCGTCACTAGCGTCGCGGAACTGTGATCGCGTCCCATTCCCGTTCGGGCCGGCTCCCCCGCAGCGGCCGGGCCCGGCGAGCCAGCCGCGTCCGCCGGCTCGGGCGACTCGCCCGGCTCAGCCGCCGTCACGTTCCGCTCGTCGTCGCGCTAGCGGCGCTCTCGGTCGCGCTGGCCGGCGGCGGCGCGCTCGCCCTGACCGGCGGGCCGGGCGTGCCTGGCGGATCCGGCGGACCCGGCGCCGGCCGCGACCGGGCCGACCGGGCCGGCGGGGCCGGCCCGGCGCCGGCGGGTGCGCCGGCCGGCGCACCCGTTGGCGCACCGCACGGCGGGCCGGCGACCGTTGTGCAGGCCGCACCGGGCCCGCAGCACGACTGCCCACCCGCCACGTGCACGGCCACGCAGCCGGCCGATCCGGGCCGCTCCGGGTTCGGAACCGCCGGGAGCTCCCCCGGGCCGCAACGCTTCACGCTGATCCCACCCGGCGGCGCCCTGCCGACCGGCACGCAGTGTGCCGCCTGGGTGCGCGGCACCCCGTCGGCCGAGACGAAGCCGGCGAACGCGGCGGCCAACCAGCGCACCGGACACCGCATCGACGCGTCCCGGTTCAGCACCACCGACGCGCGGGCCAACCAGCGGATCGCGCCCCGCGTCGACGGGCAGTTCACCGGCTCGACCCGCGACATCCTGCGCTGGGCGGCCTGCAAGTGGGGCTTCGACGAGGAGTTCGTGTTCGCGCAGGCCGCCGTCGAAAGCTGGTGGAAGCAGAGCACGCTCGGCGACTGGACCGGCGACGCGTCCCGCTGCGCGCCGGGCCACGGCCTCGGCGCCGACGGCCGGCCCGGCGAGTGTCCGGAGAGCTTCGGCGTCGTACAGACCCGCTACCCGTACATGACGTACGGCTGGCCCGGCATCGGGCAGTCCACGGCCATGGGCGCCGACCTCGGCTACGCCAACCTGCGCACCTGCTTCGAGGGCTACGAGGGCTGGCTCAACGACGTCGAGCGGGGCCGCCAGTACGGCGCCGGCGACGTGTGGGGCTGTGCCGGGCGTTACATGAGCGGCCGCTGGTACGTCGAGGAGGGCAACGAGTACGTCGCGAAGGTTCGCGGCTATCTCGCCCAGCGCATCTGGGAGACAGGAGATTTCCAGCGGTCCTAGCGGGCAGGATCGTTCGCATGACCGACCCGCTGCTGGAACGCGAATTCGCCGCCGCGCCGCTCGCCCTGGTCGCCGAGGCGGCCGGGCCGTACCTGGACTCGCTCGCCGACCGTCCGGTGGTCGACCACGACGCGGCCAAGCTGCTCGCGGACCTCGCCGGCCCGCTACCGGAGGTCGGTCGCGGCGGGTCGGCCACCGTCGAGCGGTTGCTGGCCGTCGGGACGGCCGCGGCGACGGCGTCAGCCGGTCCCCGGTTCTTCCACTTCGTGACCGGCGGCGCCACCCCGGCGGCGCTGGCCGGCGACTGGCTCGCGGCCCTGCTCGACCAGAACGCGTTCGCCCGGGTGAGCTCGGCGTTCGCGCACGAGGTGGAGACCGTCGCGCTGGACTGGCTGCGCCAGCTCTTCGGGCTGCCGGAGGGCTGGGGCGGCGCGCTCGTCGGGAGCGCCACGTTCGCCAACTTCACGTCGCTGGCCTGCGCCACGAACTGGTGGGCGGAGCGGCACGGCATCGACGTCGCGAGCCAGGGCCTCGCCGGGCTGCCGCGGATGCCGGTCCTCTCGAGCGGCTACGTGCACTCCAGCGCCCGCAAGGCGCTCCAGATGCTCGGGCACGGCAAGGACACCGTCGAGGTGTTCCGGCGCGACGCGGTCGGCCGGGTCGACCTCGACGCGATGGCGCGCCGCCTGTCGGAGACGGAGCATGCCGTGATCATCGGCAACGCCGGCGAGGTGAACGCCGGCGACTTCGACCCGATCGCGGACCTCGCCGACCTCGCCGAGCGGCACGGCGCCTGGCTGCACGTCGACGGGGCGTTCGGGCTGTTCGCCGCGCTCTCGCCGCGCACGCGGCACCTGACCGCGGGCGTCGAGCGGGCCGACTCGATCGCCGCCGACGGCCACAAGTGGCTCAACGTGCCGTACGAGAGCGGCTTCGCCCTGGTCCGGGAGCCGGAGCGGCTGGGCCGGGCGTTCGGCATGCCGGGTGCGGCGTACCTCCCCGGACCGCAGGACCCGGGCGGCGGCTACGGGTTGTACGGGCCGGAGTCGTCGCGGCGCAGCCGGGCGCTGCCGATCTGGGCGACCCTGGCCGCCTATGGCCGGGACGGCCACCGCGCGATGGTCGAGCGCCATCTGGACCTGGCCCAGCGGCTCACCCGGCTGATCACGGCCGCCCCCGACCTCGAACTGCTCGCCGACACGCAGTTGTGCGTGGTGTGCTTCCGGGCGGCGCCTCCCGGCGTCGCGAAGGAAGATCTTGACGATCTGAACCGCAGGCTCGGCGCGGCGCTGTTGGCGGACGGCCGGGTCTTCGCCGGCACCACCGTGTACGGCGGGGTGGTGGCGCTGCGGCCGGCGATCGTCAACTGGCGGACGACTGGCTCCGACATCGACGCGTTCGTCGACGTCGTACGCGAATTGACGGCGCGGCTCGCGTGACGACCTCGTCGAGGATCGACGCATTTGTCCGCCAGTGCTCAGGTCGGTTCGGCTCTTGCCGATAGACCGGCAACGTCCGACCGCCGCGCGGGGGTGCTCCTTCGATGCTCTACGGCCTGATTCCCGACATCCGGCTGTCCGACGCCGCCTTCGCCGCCCGGCACCGCGTCATGCGCGTGATCCTGTGGCTGCACGTGCCGCTGGTGGCGGGAGTTGCGATCGCGACGGGTGAGGGTACGTCCGGCGAGCACGCGACGGCCCTGTGGGCCGTGATCGTCGGCATCGTGTTGTGCGGGATCCTGGCCGGGATCGTGAAGTCCCGCCGCGGCAACGCGGTCACCGTCGCGCTGGGCATGCTGCTCGGTGCCGACGCACTCGTGCACGGCGGCGGCGGCCTCACCGACCTGCACTTCCACTTCTTCGTCGTGCTCGCGCTGGTGGGCCTCTACCAGGACTGGGTGCCGTTCGCGGCGGCGGTGGGGCTCGTCGCCGTGCACCACCTGGGCGTGGGCATGTTCGCGCCGAGCACCGTCTTCTCCGACTCCCGCGCCGTGGCCAGCCCGCTGCTGTGGGCGCTGCTGCACGCCGCGTTCGTGCTGGCGATGAGCGCCGCGCAGATCGCGTACTGGCACTTTGCCGCGTCCGCTCAGGCCGAGTCCGACCGGCAGCGCGAGGACGCCGCCTCGGCCGCCGAGGACGCGCTGCGCACCGCCGCGCAGGAGGCCAGCCGGCGGGAAGCGGAGGCGGCCCGGGCGGCCGCCGACGAGGTCGCCCGCAACACCGAACTGGCCCAGGAACTGGAGCGGGTACTGGCCCGCGTCGCCGGCACCGGGCAACGCCTCGGATCCGAGGCCGGTGAGGCGCTGCTGACGTTCGAGCGGGCGCTGGGTGACGCCGGCGGCACCGTCGACAGCGGCACCGAGCAGATCAGGGCGGCGCTGGACACCGCGAACCAGGCCGTCGACGCGATCGGCCACCTCGGCTCGGCCATCGCCGACATCTCGACGATCGCCGGGCTGATCCAGGCCGTCGCCGACCAGACCAACCTGCTGGCGCTCAACGCGACGATCGAGGCGGCGCGCGCCGGCGAGATCGGCAAGGGCTTCGCGGTGGTGGCCGGCGAGGTCAAGGAGCTGGCCTCGCAGACGGCGAGCGCGACGGGTCGGATCGAGAACACCGTCAACGACGTCAAGGCGCAGGCGTCCAACGTGACGGCGGCCGTGCGCGAGGTGGCCGAGCGGCTGGCCGCGGTGACGACGCTGCAGGAGCACATCCGCGGCGTGATGACCGAGCAGGCGGCGATGACGTCGCACACCCGTGGTCTGGTGCTCTCGGCGGTCGACGAGGTGGCGTCGGCGGCGCGCCGGTAGGTTCTATGGCGTGACCGAGCGAAGCGAGGGCACCATCAGGCAGAGCCCACCCGGTCAGGGCGGGTCACCACGAAGTGGGGACCCGGCGTGACGGAGCCGTTCGACATCGACTGGGCCGAGGCGGCCGACCGCCTGGCCGCGTCCGCACACAACGACGAGGAGTGGTACCGGTCGGTGGTCGCCACGCTGGTGCGGCCCGGCGACCGGGTGGCCGTCGACGTCGGGTGCGGCGGCGGCGGAATGGCGATGGTGCTGGCGTCGGCGCTCGGCCCGCAGGCCAGGGTGATCGGCGTCGACGGCGCGCCCGACGTGCTGGCGAAGGCGCGCGAGCTGGCCGGCGACACCGTCGAGTTCGTGCTGGCCGACCTGCACCACGGCATGGCCCCGGTGCGCGGGCACGTGCCCGACGGCGCCGACGTGATCTGGGCGTCCGCATCGGTGCACCACCTGGGCGATCAGCAGGCCGCCGTCGACGCGCTGGCGACCCTGCTGCGGCCCGGCGGGCGGCTCGCCCTGGCCGAGGGCGGGCTCGCCGCCAAGCACCTGCCGTACGACGTCGGCGTCGGCGAGCCGGGCCTCGAGAACCGGCTCCAGGCGGCGCAGGAGGCGTGGTTCGTGCAGATGCGGGCCAATTTGCCGGGGTCGGTGCGGATGCCGTACGGCTGGCCCGAGGCGCTGCGCCGGGCCGGGCTGCGCGCGCAGACGCGCACGTGGCTGATCGAGGTGCCGCCGCCGCTGCCGAAGGAGGTGCTGCCGATGCTCACGGACCGGTTCGGCCACCGGTCGGGCCGGCTGCACGAGATCGGCCTGATCTCCGACGACGACGCGGCGGCCTGGCGCCGCCTGCTCGACCCGAACGACGAGGCGTACCTGGGCAACCGCGACGACCTCTACACCCTCGACGCCAGAAGCGTCCACGTCGGCGTCCGCCCGTGACCCGTTCCTTCTCCGATCTTGGAGATGGCCCCGTGCCCAGTACGCGGCTCACGGGGCGCGGTACAGGTCGGGCTCCAGGTAGATGATGCACCGGTAGGGGACCGCGGCGCGGACGCGCTCCTCGGCTCCGTCGATCGTGTGGGCGACGTCCGCACCGCTCGCCGACCCGTCGACGGCGATCTTCGCGCCCACCAGCAACTCGTCCGGCCCGAGGTGCGCCGTGCGCAGGTGGATCACCCGCTCGATGCCCGGCTCCTCCCCCAGCGCCTCCTCGATTCGCGAGACCATCACCGGATCGGCGGCCTCGTTGACGAGCAGGCTGCTCGTCTGCCCAGCCAGCACGATCGCGATCAGCACCAGCAGGATGCCGATGGCCAGCGTGCCGACGGCGTCCCAGCGACCGTCGCCGGTCACCACCGCCAGTGTCACCCCCACCAGCGCGAACGCCAGGCCGGTCAGCGCACCGAGGTCCTCGAGCAGCACCACGACCAGTTCCGGCGCCTTCGTCCGCCGCACGAACTGCGCCCACGACAGGCGCCCCCGGCGCTTGCGTGACTCCTTGGCCGCTGTGCGCAGCGAGAAGCCCTCCAGCCCGATCGACACGACGAGCACGCCGAACGCCCACACCGGCTCTTCCAGCGGGTGCGGGTCGGCGAACTTGTGCCAGGCCTCGTACATGGCGAACACGCCACCGGCCAGGAAGATCACGACCGCGACGAGGAACGCGTACAGGAACCGCGAGGCGCCGTAGCCGAACGGATGCTCCTCGTCCGGTGGGCGGGCCGCGCGGCGCCCGCCGATGAGCAGCAGGACCTGGTTGCTGGAGTCGGCGAACGAGTGGACCGCCTCGGCGAGCATCGCCGACGACCCGGTGAACAGGAACGCCACGAACTTGCTGATCGCGATGCCGACGTTCGCACCGAGCGCGGCGAGGATCGCGCGCAGTCCACCCTGGTCGTTCGACATCGCTCAGTATTTCCCGCACGGCGGCGGATCAACCCTGCAGACGCCGGGAGGCGTGCCGGCGCGCGAGCCGCCGGCCGATGGCGCCGATCCTCGCCCGCAGCTCCACCGGTTCGAGGACCTCCAGGTCGAACGGCAGCCGCAGCACGAAGTCGACGAGCGAGCCCGACTCCCACGCCGCGACCCGCACCAGACAACGGCCGTCGGGCAGCGGCTCCACCACCGCCATCGTCGGCGGATAGGTCCGGCGCACCCGCTCGGCCGGAGCGAACACGAGCACCTTCGCCTGGACGGGGTACGGCGCCACCGTCGTCCCCTCCGACACCAGCGCCAGCGGGTCGGGCGGGTCGACGAACGTGTAGCGCACCCCGGTCAGCGCCGGCGACTCGATCCGGTCCACCCGGAAGGTCCGCCACGCGTCGCGGTCCCGGTCGCGGGCGACGAGGTACCAGCGCCGGCCGGTGTGCACCACGCGCAGCGGCTCCACCGAGCGGGCCGAGACGGCGCCGGCGTTGTCGGTGTAGGAGAACCGCAGCCCCTCGCCGTTGCGGCAGCCGCGGGCGAGAGTGACAAGCACGTCCGTGTCGACAAGGGGCTGCTCGCGGCCGGGCAGTTGCACGGTGGCCGCCTGGACGGCGTCCACCCGTTCGCGCAACCGGGCCGGCAGTACCCCGTCGAGTTTCGCCAGCGCGGCGACCGCCGCGTCCTCGACGCCCGCGACCGCGCTCGCGGTCGCGACCCGGAGCCCGACGGCGATCGCGACCGCCTCGTCGTCGTCGAGGAGCAACGGGGGCAGCCGGCCGCCGATCCCCAGGCGGTACCCCCCGGCGACGCCCGGGTCGGCGTCGACCGGGTAGCCCAGATCGCGCAGGCGCGTGACGTCGCGGCGCAGGGTGCGCGCGGTGACGCCGAGCCGGACGGCCAGGTCCGCGCCGGGCCAGTGCGGCCGGGTCTGCAGCAGCGTGAGCAGCCTGAGCAGGCGCGCGGCGGCTTCCACAACACGGATCCTATTGCGGACTCATCCAGTCCGCGATTGATCCTAGGGTCGAGACATGACCATGGGACGGATACACCTGGACCTGCTCGGCCTCGCGGACTTCGCCTATCAGCGGCTGCACACCCGGCTCGCCGGCCTCACCGACGAGGAGTACCTGTGGGAGCCCGCGCCGGGCTGCTGGACGATCCGGCGGCAGGACGGCGGAACCTGGCGCGCCGACCGGTCGGAGTGGCCGATGAAGCCCGCGCCGCTGACCACGATCGCGTGGCGGTTGTGCCACCTCACCGACGTGCTGGCGGGCGAGCGGAACGCGACATGGATCGGCGCGTCGCCCGTCGGAAAGCTGGACAAAACCGGCGAGCCGGCCACCGCACACGAGGCCATCGAACTCCTGGAGAAGGCGTTCGACCTGTTCCGGCGCAACGTCGAGGCGGCCGATCCGGAGACGCTCACCGAGCCGATGGGCCGGATCGCCGGCTTCTACGCGAAGGACACCCGGGCCGCGTTCGTCCTGCACGAACTCGACGAACTCGTGCACCACGGGTCCGAGATCGCCGCGATGCGCGACATGTACCGGGCCACCCGGCAGACCGACCCGTTCGTGGCGGCGTGCCTCGGTGGTGATCTGGCGGCCGCCGCCGACCTCGCGCGGAAGGACCCCGGCCTGCGGACCCGGCACGCCGCGCTGATCGCGGAGCTGGCCGGGCACCGGCGCTGGGACGCCGTGCGGCTGCTCGTGGAGCTGGGTTTCGACGTCAACGCGTCGGGCGGCGTCACCGCACTGCACTACGCGGCGGGTGCCGGCGACATCGACCTCGTTCAGTTGCTGCTCGACCACGGCGCGGACCGGACGATCAGGGACACCGAGTTCAACCACCCTGCGGTGGAGTGGGCGCGCTTCTACGACCGGGACGACGTGGCCAAATATCTTGAGTAGGCTGCGCCGGTGACGCTGGAGCGGACCATCGACCCCGATCACGTCGGCCTCGACCCGAAGCGGCTGGCACGCATCGAGACCCACTTCGCCCGTTACGTCGACGACGGCCGGCTCCCCGGCTGGCACATCGCGGTGACGCGGTGCGGGCAGGTGGCGTACTCGGCGACGTACGGGCGGCGCGACGTGGCCTCCGGAGCGCCGGTCGAGGCGGACACGCTGTGGCGCATCTACTCGATGACCAAGCCGGTCACGTCGGTCGCCGCGATGATGCTCTGGGAGGAGGGCCACTTCGAGCTGACCGACGAGATCAGCCGGTGGCTACCCGCGTTCGCCGACGTGCGGGTCTACGACAAGGGCTCCGTGCTGCGCCCGTACACGGTGCCGGCGGTCGAGCCGATCCGGGTCTGGCACCTGCTGAGTCACACGTCCGGGCTGACGTACGGCTTCTTCCAGGAGTCCGTCGTCGACGGCCTGTACCGGGCCGCCGGCTTCGAGCTCGACCCGGAGCGCGAGCTCGATCTCGCCGCGTCCTGCGACGCGTGGGCGAACCTGCCCCTGCTGTTCCAGCCCGGCTCGAAGTGGGGCTACGGCGTCTCCACCGACGTGCTCGGCCGGCTGGTCGAGGTGATCTCGGGGCAGACGCTGGCCGAGTACTTCGCCGAGCGCATCCTCGGCCCACTCAAGATGACCGACACGAGGTGGTGGGTCGACGACGCCGACGCGCCCCGGCTGGCCTCGCTGTACAGCGCGCACCCGGAGACCGGCAAAGCGGTCCCGGCGTCGCGGATGGGCGAGCGGGCGCGGCACGAGCCGGCGATGCTGGCCGGCGGCCACGGGCTGATCTCGACGGCCGCCGACTACCACCGCTTCACCCAGATGCTGCTCCGCGAGGGCGAACTCGACGGGGTGCGCCTGCTCGGGCCGCACACCGTCCGCTACATGACGCGCAACCACCTTCCCGGCGGCGTCGACCTGGACGCGTTCTCCAGCGGCGGCTTCGCCGAGACCACGTTCAAGGGGATCGGGTTCGGGCTCGGGTTCGCCGTCGTCGAGAACCCGGTGCCGTGGAAGGTGCCGAGCAGTGTCGGCCAGTATTACTGGGGTGGGCTGGCCAGCACTGCGTTCTGGGTCGACCCCGTCGAGCAGCTGACGGCGATGCTGTTCACCCAGCTCGTGCCGTCGAGCCGGTGGCCGCTTCGTCCCCAATTGCGACAACTGGTGTACTCGGCGCTGGTCGACTGAGCCGGTAGATACCTCGCTTCGCTCGGTCATGTCCTGTGAGAATCTTGACGGGTGACTAGCGGGGCGTCCGGGAGCGTGCGGCGGCGGCTGATGCTCGCGGTGAAGTTGCTGAGCGAGTGGCGGCCGACGGTCCCCTGGATCAGGTCGCTCGCACGCACCGGCGTCACCAACTTCGTCGTCCTGACCATCGTCTTCTGGCTGCTGCCCGGCGTGCGCGCGAGCGGCGGCCCGATGGGGCTGGTCAACCTCATGATCGTGCTCGCCCTGGTGGGCATGGCCATGCGCTGGGTGCTGCTCGGCGTCGCCGTGCTCGTCGGCGGGGTCGGGGTGCTGCTGCTCGGCACCGTGCTGCAGACGATCGTCATGTTCACCGGCCTGCGCCTGGCCGACGGCGTCAGCGTCGACAGCTTCCTCGACGCCTGGGTCGCCAGCTGGCTCGCGGCGATCCTGGCCGCCTGGATCAACTGGCTCGCCGACGCCGGCAGCGACGACGTCTTCCTGCGCCAGACCCTGCGCCGGATGGCCCGCGCGCGGCGCTTCGAGGCGAAGGCCGACCGCCCCGGCGTGTTGATAATTCAACTCGACGGGCTGAGCGAGCCCCTGCTGAGCTGGGCCGTCAAGGCCGGGAACCTGCCGAATCTGGGGCGCTGGGTGCGTACCGGCACGCACACGATGGTCGGCTGGCACACGGGCATGCCGGCCACCACCCCCGCCAGCCAGGCCGGCATCATGCACGGCGACGCCACCCAGGTACCCGCGTTCCGCTGGTACGAGAAGGAGACGCGCCGTCTCGTCGTCACGAACCGGCCGCGGGACGCGGCCGACGTCGAGAAGCGGATCTCGACGGGGCGCGGCCTGCTCGCCGACGGCGGGGTCAGCATCAGCAACGTGTTCTCCGGCGACGCCCCGACCAGCCTGCTGACGTTCAGCAACGCCGGGCTGCCCGGCCGCTCCGCGCGCGGGTACCTGACGTTCGTGGCCAGCCCCTACGGCCTGGCCCGGGCGCTGGTGCTCTCGATCGGCGAGATGCTCAAGGAGGTCCAGCAGGCCCGCCGCCAGCGCCGGCGCAACGTGTACCCGCGGGTCACCCGGCACGCCGCGTACGTCGCGCTGCGCGCGGTGACCAACGTGGTGCTGCGCGACCTGAACGTCTCGCTGATCGCCGAGCAGATGAGCAAGGGCGCGCCGGTGATCTTCTGCGACTTCGTCGACTACGACGAAGTGGCGCACCACGCCGGCCCGCTGCGCCCGGAGTCGATGCAGACGCTGGAGGGCCTGGACCGGGTGCTCGGCACACTGCACCGGCTGGCCGCGAGCGCCGCCCGCCGCTACGACATCGTCGTGGTCTCCGACCACGGGCAGAGCCAGGGCGCGACGTTCCGCCAGCGCTACACCGAGGCGCTCGAAGACGTCGTGGCGGAGTTGGTGCGCGCGCCGGTCGCCGAGGAGGTCGAGCCGTCCGACCAGGCCGAGGAGTGGGGCCGGGTCAACGTGCTGCTCGGCGGGCCGGGCGGGCGCCGCCGGGACCGGCTCGACGCCGAGTTGCGCGCCTGCGCGCCGGAGCCGCCGCACGGCCGGGCCGCGCGCAACGGCCGTTCCCCACGCGACGGCGCTGCCGAAGGCGCGAAGCCCTCGATCGTCACCGTCGCCTCGGGCAACCTCGCGATGCTCTACCTCGCCGACCATCCCGAGCGGCTGACCCTCGAGCACATCTCCGAGATCCACCCCGACCTGCTGCCCGGCCTGGCCCGGCACCCGGGAGTCGGGTTCGTGGTCGGGTCCGGCGCGGCCGGCCCGGTCGCCGTCGGGGAGGCCGGCCGGCGCTGGCTGCGCGACGACCGCGTCGAGGGCATCGACCCGCTCGCCAGGTACGGCCCGCACGCGGCCCGCGACCTGCTCGTCCACCAGGGCATGGCGCACGTCGGCGACCTCGTGGTGGTGAGCCGGCTCGACCCCGGAACCGAGGAGGTCGCGGCGTTCGAGGAGCTCGTGGGGTCGCACGGTGGCATCGGCGGCTGGCAGACGGAGGCGGTGCTCGTGTACCCGGCGACGTGGCGGCGCGACGGGTCCGATCTCGTGGGGCCGGACGCCGTCTACCGTCAGCTCGTGGACTGGCTCGACGACCTGGGGCTGCGCGAGCCGCCGGCGTCGGTCGAGGCGGGGTCGCCGGCGCCAGCACCATCGCCGTCACCCGAGCCGGCACCCGACGCCGTGCCCGCCTCCTCCTGAGGTTCGCGCCGCCGCTGGACCATCGACGCGAGCTGCGTCACCAGCAGGACCAGCACGATCACCGCGACCACGCCCTGCCACGGCTCGGGAAACACCGAGCCGCCGAGCACCCCGACCGCCGCGTACGACGCCGACCACAGCGCGCACGCCGGCGCGTTCGCGACCAGGAACCGCTTCCACGGCAGGTCCACCAGGGCGGCCGCGAGCAGCACGGGGATACGCCCCGCCGGGACCAGCCGGGAGACCAGCAGCACCGTCACCGGACGGCGCATCAGGCGGCGACGCACCGCCTCCGCCGCCCGCACCGGTCTGGCCGACAGGTGCAACCGCCTGGTGACCGCCTCGCCGCCGCGCCGGCACAACGCGTACACCGCGCCGTCGCCGAGGTACGCGGCGAGCGCCCCGGCGGCGATCACCAGCACCGGCGTCACCGGGTCGCGGTGGGCCGCCACGACGGCGGTGGCGCTGACGACGGCGCCGGTCGGGACGACCGGCAGGATCGAGCCGAGCAGTACCAGGGCGAAGGTGGACCCGAGGGCCGCGAGCACGGCGCCGGTAGTGGTCACGGTTGCGACCGCACGTCGTCCAGCGCGAGCGTGGCGCCCGGGTCGAGCACCGTCACGTGGGTGGCCGGCGATACGGCCGACGCGAACCGGGCGAACTCCGGGCCGGGCTCGGCGAACCGGTCCGGCCGCATCTTGTGGCAGCCCACCGGCCACAGGGTGCCCCAGTGGATCGGCACCGCACGCGCCGCCGCGACGCGCCGCACCGCCTCCGCGGCCTCCGCCGGGCCGAGGTGACCGGGCCCGAGCGTCCAGCTCCAGCCCCACACCGGTACAAGCGCCACATCGACCGGACCGATCCCGCTCATCCCGTCGAAGAGACCCGTGTCGCCGGCGAACCACGCGGTGCGTCGGCCGGCCACCACGTATCCCAGTGCGGGCGCGCTCACCCGCGAGCCGGGGCCGCGGCTGCCCGAGTGCCGCGCCGGCACCGCCCGGATCCGCAGCCCGCCGACCGCCACCTCGTCGCCGGCGACCACCTCGACGAGGTCCCGGCCGCCGCCGAGCTTGCGCTCGACGAACGCGCCCGCGCCGCGCGGCACGATCAACCTCGTCGACGCGGGGAGCACCCGCAACGAGGACAGGTCGCAGTGATCGGCGTGCAGGTGCGAGACGACGACGGCGTCCGGCACCGTCGGGCGGGGCAGTGGCCCGCGGCGACGGTAGAGGTGGGCCAGCCGGTTGCGCAGCACCGGATCGGTGAGCACGCTCGTGCCACCGTCCTCGATCGCCACGGTGGCGTGGCCCCACCAGGTCACCCGCACGGTCCCTATCGTGCCCCACGCACCCCAAGATCACGTTGATCTTGCAGTTGTGGCGAGATTCCAGTCCCACCTTGTGGCGTTTTGTTCCGCCACAACTGCAAGATCGCGGGGGATGCCGCGCGGCGGGTGCATTGGTGCGTTGGCCATACGGCGATCTTGCGGTCTCGGCGCCGGCTTTCTATGGGCTTGTCCGGCTTTGGAGGACGCCACGACTGCAAGATCGACGCCAGGGGCGGACTCCGCCGACCCACGCCCCGCCGATCTACCCCCCACCGACCCGCCCCGCCCGGGCGCCGCCCCGCCCGGGCGCGTCGATCTTGCAGTTGTGGTGCCTAGTTTTGGTCTGTATTGCCCTGCTTTGGGAGGCACCACAACTGCAAGATCGACGGATGGCTACGGGACGACTGTGGGTGGGGGTGCGGGGTCAGGGGCCGGGTCGGGGGCCTGCTCCGGGGCTTGCAGGTTGCGGACGCCGGGAGCCGCCAGCGCCGCCAGCGTGGTCAGGACCACGATCACCGCGCAGCCGACGAGCGCCGGCCGCGGGCCGATCAGCACGGCGGCCGGGCCGGCGAGCAGCAGCCCGATCGGCCCGAACATGAGCGATCCGAGCGCGTCGTAGGCGCTGACCCGCGACAGCGCCGCCGGCGGGATCTCCCGCTGCATCGTGGTCATCCACAACACGCCGAACACGTCGAAGCAGACGCCTTGCACGACCGCGCCGAGCACGACGCTCCACAGTGGAGCGCCGATGCCCAGCAACAGGTACGGCGTCGCGGCCGGCGCGGTGAGCAGCGTCGCGACGAGGATCGGCCGGCGCGGGCGCAGCCGCAGCGCCACGGTGACCCCGGCGATCATGCCGACCGCCTCGCCGGCCAGCACGGCCGACCACGCCGGCGCGCCGCCGAGCGACTGCTTCGCGACCACCGGGCCGAGCACCCCGTGTGCGGCCTGGACGGCCATCACCAGCACCGAGAACTGGGCCACGACGACCCACAACCACTGCCGCGACGCGAACTCGCGCCAACCCTCGCGCAGATCCTGGAGCACCGAGTGCGACGCGTCCGGCCGAGCCGCGGACGGCTTGCGCAGGCCCGTCGTGATCGTGGCAGCGCCGGCGAACATCGCGGCGCTCACCGCGAGCGCCCAGCCACCCCCGAGCAGCACAACCGCCGCCCCGCTGGCGACCAGCCCGGTGACCCGCGCGACGTTGGTGCCGAAGCCCAGCACCGCGTTGCCGGTCTGCAGCCGGTCGGCCGGTACGACGTCGGGAATGATCCCCGTCATCGCGGGGAACAGCGTCGCGGAGGCGATGCCGCTGATCGCCGCGGCGATCATCAGCGCCCACACGGGCGCCCAGCCGGTGATCAACATCGCGGCGGCGGCCGCGAACGCGACGGTGTTGCCAGCGTCGCCGGCGACCATCACCTTCCAGCGCGGCAGCCGGTCGGCGATCACGCCGCCGACGAGCAGGAACGCGACGAGCGGCAGGTCCTCGGCGGCGAGCACCACCGAGAGCGTGGTCGGGGTGGCGTGCGGCAGCCCCAGCACGCCGAACGCCAGCGCCACCGGCGCGAACGCGGCGCCGAGCGTGGAGACGGTGCGGGTGGCCAGCAGGAGCGCGAACCGGCGCTCGCGCAGCAGCGTCAGGTCCCCGCGAATCCCCGCTGCCACGCCTGCGACCCTACGGGGCGGCCGTTACGGTTGCGACGTGGCGCTACTCGCACAGGTCAACGTGGCGAGGATGCGCGGCGCGCTGGACTCGGCGGAGATGAGCGGCTTTGTGGCCGCGCTCGATCCGGTGTACCGGCTCGCCGAGGAGAGCCCGGGCTTCGTCTGGCGGCTGCGCGACGGCGCAGGCGGGCACGTCGTGGTCAGCGATCTCATGGTCGTGAACGTCTCGGTCTGGCGCGGCTACGAACCGCTCCACGCGTTCGTCTACCGCAGCCACCACGGCGCGCTGGTCAAGCGCCGCGACCGGTGGTTCCTGCCGACGCCGCAGCCGTCGACAGCACTGTGGTGGATCGCCGACGGGATCCGGCCGACCCTTGCCGACGCCACCGCCCGGCTCGCCCACCTGCGCCGGCACGGCCCGACCCCGCAGGTGTTCGGCCTGCGCCGCCGGTTCGATCCGACCGGCCGGCCGGTTCACAGGGCGACGTCGACGAGGTCCCCGCTGTTCAGGACCGAGCGCAGCTGACCGAGGTCGACGCCCCTGTCGCGCAGGAGTTCGAGCAGTTCCTTCCCGTTGGCGACCTTGTCGGTCAGGTCGGCCTCGTCTACCTGGAGCAGGTCGCTGAGCCGGCTGGTCTTCTCACCGTCCGTTAGGCCGACCGTCCGCCCCTTGGTGACTGACGCGATGAGCCTCTCGTGATCCGGGTTGCGTCCCGTGGCCACCTCGACGAGGGTCCGGCCCGACCGCAGTTCGGCCTTGAGCTCGTCGGCGGTCAGACCGAGCGTGTCGGCGACCGCCTTCATCCGGTCGGTCCGCTGCGCGCGCGTGGCGGCGATCGTGTTGTAGTGGGCGGACATGCCGGCGCCGGTGATCGTCGTGCTCATCTCAACCTCCTCGGGGCCGGTCGGCCCGTCGCCCGCACATTCGGCCACGCATCACGGGTCCTTCAGGGATTCAGTTGAGTTGCTCCCGGCGAGCTGGTGGACCCCGCCTAGTCCTCTGACTATGGTCAGAGAATGGAGACGATGGTGGAGCGGGTGCGCCGGTTCAACCGCACTGTGACGCAGCGCGTGGGCGCGCTCGACGAGGCGTTCCTGGCCCGGGGCCGGTCGCTCGGCCAGTGCCGGCTGCTGTGGGAGATCGGTGCCGACGGCCGCGACGGCACCGACGTCCGGCTCCTGCGCACCCGCCTCGGCCTGGATTCCGGGTACGTCAGCCGGATGCTGCGGGCCCTCGAGGCGGAGAAACTGGTCACTGTCGCGCCGAGCGACACCGACGGGCGGGTCCGCTTCGCCCGCCTCACCGACAAGGGCCGCGCCGAGCACGCGGAGCTGAACCGGCGGTCCGACGTGGCGGCCGCCGAGATCCTCGCCCCGCTGAACGATTCCCAGCGCACCCGGCTCGTCGCCGCGATGGGCGAGGTGGAGCGGCTGCTGGTGGCGTCGATGGTCCGGGTCGAGGAGTGCGATCCGCGCGAACCCCGGGCGCGCTTCTGCCTCGACTCGTACTTCGCCGAACTGGCCGCTCGCTTCGACGACGGCTTCGATCCCGCCCGCGGCCTGCCCACCACCGACGACGACATGACGCCGCCGGCCGGCGTGCTGCTCGTCGCCTCGCTCGGCGACGACCCGGTCGGCTGCGGCGCGGTCCTGTTCCACGACAGCGGCCACGACAACGGGCCGGCTCACCTGCGGCGGATGTGGATCGCGCCGGCCATGCGCGGGCTGGGTCTCGGCCGCCGCCTGCTGGCCGAACTCGAGGGCCGGGCGGCCGCGCACGGCGCCACGACCGTGCGGCTGGAGACGAACGGGTCACTGGTCGAGGCGATCGCGATGTACCGGGCGACCGGCTACCGCGAGGTCGACCCGTTCAACGCCGAGTCGTACGCCCAGCACTGGTTCGAGAAGCGCCTGGGGTGACGGTCACCGACACGTCGCTGCGGGCGGTGTTCCGCGGCCGGCGCGGCCGGCTGCTGGCGGGGCTCCTGCTCGCCGAGTTCGGCGCGGCGGTGCAGAGCGTGGCGTACTCCACCGTGCTTCCGCTGGCCGCACGCGAGTTGGATGGCAGTTCGCTGTACGGCGCCACCCTCGCGTCGGGAACGCTGGCGACGATCGGCGTGCTGGCCCTCGGTCCGCGCGTCGTCGCGGCGCTGTCCGCGGCGTGGACGCTGATCGTCGCCACGGGCCTGTACCTCGGCGGCGTTGTCGCCGCCGCCGCGGCACCGGCGATGGGCTGGGTGCTCGCCGGCAGCGTCGCGCGCGGGATCGCGGCGGGGCTGATCGCCGGCTTCGGCCTGTCCGCGATCGGCGGGCTCTACGAGGACGCGCTGCGCACCCGCGTGCTGGGCATGTACGCGCTCATCTGGCTGGTGCCATCGCTCGCCGGGCCGGTGTTCAACGCCGCGATCGCGGTGGCTCTCGGCTGGCGCTGGGCGATGGCGTGGCCGGCGCTTGTGGTGCTGGTGGCCCGCGTGCTCATCGGTCGCGACGTGGCCATCGTCCCCTGGCAGCCGAGCGGCGGGCGGCTCGCCGTGGGCGCCGCGGTCACCGTCCTCTGTGGACTGATCGTGGCCTCGGCGGCGCCGGCGCTGCCGGTGCCCGGCAGCGCGGCGGCACTGGCCGGCGGCGCCGTCGCGCTCGCGGCGGGCCTCGTGGTGGCCACGCTCGCGAGCGCGCGGATCCTCGCGGCCGCGCCCCACCACCGGACGCTGCTCGCGTTCTACGGCCTGTGCCTGGCGTTCTTCGGCGGCGCGGGCCTGGTGGCGCTGGCCGCGATCGAAGGGCTGGGCCGCGGCGTGGTCGCCGGCAGCGTCGTCGTGGGCGCCGGCCTCGTCGCGTGGTCGATCACGGGTTTGCGACCACCGAAACGCGACGTGGCAACCGCCGGCCTGGTTCTCCTCGCGGTCTCGCTCGCGGTCGAGGCGCTGGCGCTGTTCGCGGTGCCGGACGCCACCTCGGCTCTGGCGATCGCGGTCGGGGCGTGGGCGCTCGCCGGCGTCGGCATGGGGCTGGCCTACCCGCGCATGTTCTCCGCCGCGTTCGACGACCTGCCGCCCGACCTGGTGACGCCGGCGGCGTCGGCCGTGGCGTTCGCCGAGACGGCGGGTACGGCCGTCGGGTCGCTGGCCGGTGGCGGGCTGTACTCGCTGGCGAGCACCGCGGGCGTCGCCGCGGACCGCTCACTGACCTGGGCGTTCGCGTTGCTGGCCGGCGTCGCGGCGGCGACGCTGGTGGTATCGCGGTCGCGACGCGTACGCAATCTGGAGTAGGCGCATGGTCGACCTGCGGCGGACGACGGCCGCTGGGAGCGGCCGCGAGGATGGTCGCATGGATACCCGCTACCCCGATCTGGATGGCAAGGTTGCGGTCGTCACCGGCGGCTCGCGCGGCATCGGCGCGGAGACGGCGCGGGCGCTGGCCCACCACGGCGCGCGCGTGCTGGTGACCGGCCGCGACGCCGCCGCGCTCGACGAGATGGTGGCCGAGTTGCGCTTCGACGGCGCCAAGGCGCACGGCGTGGTCGCCGACGGCACCGACTACGCGGCGGTCGAACGCACCCGCGCGGTGGCCGAGGCGGAACTGGGACCGGTCGACGTGCTGATCGCATTCGTCGGCGACGGCCGCGCCCGCCCCGGCCTGCTGCACGAGACCAGCATCGACGACTGGCACTCCACTGTGGACGGTAGCCTCACCGCGACCTTCCTGAGCCTGAAGGCGTTCCTGCCCGGCATGGCGGAGCGCGGGCGTGGTTCGATCGTCACGATGTCGTCGCTCGCCGGGCGGCTCGCCGCCACCGGTGCGCCGGCGCCGTACAGCGCGGCGAAGGCCGGCGTGGTGATGCTGACCCGCGAGGTGGCCGCCCAGTACGGCCCGCACGGCGTCCGGGCCAACTGCGTCGCGCCGTCGACGGTGCTCACCGAGCGTACCGAGCGGCACATGCCGGCCGAGTACCGCGAACGGATGGCGGCGCAGCATCCGTTGGGCCGCCTCGGCATCCCGGCCGACGTCGCGTCGGCGGCGCTGTTCCTGGCGTCGGACGCGTCGGCCTGGCTCACCGGCATCACGATCGACGTGGCCGGCGGCCGCTTCATGAACTGAGGTCGAGCACGGCCTCGTCATCGAGCCACCGGCGACTCGTGGAGCCGCTGCCGCATCCGCTCGACGCCTTCGTCGGTGATCTCGTAACCGGGCTCACGCACCCCAGCCGGCGGCCTCTCCCCCGACGCGGTCGGCGCGGATCTTCTCGGCGTACCCGGACCGGGCGTACGCGCCCATCGGGTCCGGGTCCAGCCCCATGTCCTCGCGCAGGTCGCGCAGCAGCGGCCGCACGTCGGTGTTGTACGCGTCCATCAGCACGGCGTTGGCGCCCAGCACGTCGCCCGACTCCTGCGCCGCGGCCAGCGCGGGCCCGTCGACGAGCAGCGCCTTCGCCGTCGCCTCCTGCACGTTCAGCACCGAGCGGATCACGGCCGGGATCTTCGGCTCGATGTTGTGGCACTGGTCGAGCATGAAGGTGATCCCGTAGTCCGGGTCGAGCGCGCCCACCGCGACGATCTCGTGCATGATGCGGAACAGCTGGAACGGGTCGGCGGAGCCGACCATCAGGTCGTCGTCGGCGTAGAAGCGCGAGTTGAAGTCGAACGCACCGAGCTTGCCCTCCCGCAGCAGGAACGCCACGATGAACTCGATGTTGGTGCCGGGCGCGTGGTGCCCCGTGTCGATGACGACCTGGGCCCGCTCCCCCAGCCGCACACAGTGCGCGTACGCGGTGCCCCAGTCCGGCACGTCGGTCGTGTAGAAGGCCGGCTCGAACAGCTTGTACTCCAGCAGCAGCCGCTGCGATCCGGAGAGCCGCTCGTACGCCGCGAACAACGACTCCGCAAGCCGGTCCTGTCGGCCGCGGATGGAGTCCTGCCCCGGGTAGTTGGTGCCGTCGGCGAACCACAGCTTCAGGTCGCGCGAGCCGGTGGCGTCCATGATGGACACACACTCCAGGAGGTGGTCGAGCGCCTTGCGGCGCACGGCCGGATCCGGGTGGCAGACGCTGCCGAGCTTGTAGTCGTTGTCCTGGAAGGTGTTGGAGTTGATGGTGCCCAACGCGACTCCCTGCCCCGCCGCGTGCGCCGCCAGTTCGGCGTAGTCGGGCACCTTGTCCCACGGGATGTGCAGCGCGACGCTCGGCGCCACGCCGGTGAACCGGTGCACGGTCGCCGCGTCGTCGATCTTCTCGTGCGCCGTGCGTGGCACGCCCTCCTGCGCGAAGACCTTGAACCGGGTCCCGGAGTTGCCGAACGCCCACGACGGCGTCTCGATGTGCTGGCGGCGCAGGGCCGCCAGTACCCGGCTTCGGGTCTCAGGTGTCATCACAGGCCTCCAACTGCTCGTCCAGATTGAATATCTCGTCGAGCACCCGCAGCCCCAGGTCGGGCCGGCCATCGGCCAGCCCGACGAAGAACTCCGCCATCTCGGCCTGCCACCGGGCGTTGACCTCGGTGGCGTCCATCGCGGCCTGTGCGGCCGCCAGGTCCTCGGTGTGCAGGTACCCGACGAGAAGCCCGTCATCGCGCAGGAACAGCGAATAGTCGTGCCACCCGGCGTCGCGCAGCGCGCGCAGCATGTCCGGCCACACCGCGGCGTGGCGACGCCGGTACTCGTCCAGGCGATCGGGGCGAACTTGCAGGGTGAAACAGACGCGCATCAGAAGTTGAACTGGTCGATGTTCGACGCGTTGAACGTGAACGGCTCGCCGAGCAGGACCTCACCGTTCTTGCCGACGGTGAACTCGCCGAGCTTGCCGGCGGTGAACTTCTCGCCCTCCTTACCGGAGATCATGCCCGATGCCAGCGCGCCCGCCGCGTACGCCGCCAGGTAGCCGAGGTCGGCCGGGTTCCACAGCGCGAACGCCTTGCAGGTGCCGTCCTTCACGAACGCCCGCATCTGGTTGGGCGTGCCGAGACCGGTCAGCGCCACCTTGCCCTTGTACGCCGAGCCGCTGAGGTACCGGCCGGCCGCCGCCACGCCGACAGTCGTCGGCGAGATGATGCCCTTGAGGTCCGGGTACTTGGCGAGCAGTCCCTGCGCCTCGGTGAACGACTTCTGGTCGTCGTCGTCGCCGTACACCGTCGCCACGAGTTGCAGCTTGCTGTACTCGGGCTTGGCGAGTTCCGTCTTCATCATCTCGATCCAGGCGTTCTGGTTCGTGGCGTTCGCCGTCGCCGAGAGGATGGCGATCTTGCCGCCGTCCGGGCCCACCGCATCCGAGATCAGCTTGATCTGCGACTTCGCGATGCCCTCCGCGGTCGCCTGGTTGACGAACAGGTCGCGGCAGTCGGGCTTGGTGTCCGAGTCGTAGGTGACCACCTTCGTGCCGGCCTGGCGGGCCTCGTTGAGCGCGCCGCAGATGGCGTCCTTGTCGTTGGCCGACACCACGATGACGTCGGTCTTCTGCTGGGACAGCGTGTTGATGTAGCTCACCTGCGACGACGCGCTCGCCTCCGACGGACCGGTCTCGCTGTAGGTGCCCTTGAACTCGCCGACGGCGGTCTTGCCGCCGTTGCCGGCAGTGGTGAAGTACGGGTTGTTCACCTGCTTGGGCAGGAACGCGATCTTCAGGCCGGACTTGATGGTGTTGGATTTGGCGCCCCCGTCGCCGCCGCCCGAGTCGTCGCCGTCCTCGGCGCAGGCGGTGGCGGACAGGCCGAGAAGGAGCAGGGCGGCAAGGGCCGCGGCGGTGCGTTTCATCGGACAACCCTTCGGGTGGCAGGGACACGGGTGGCAGGGAAATCAGGTGGCAGTTCTCGCCCGGCGCCGGCGCAGCGCGTCCCGGGCTTGGGTGGCGACGTTCGGGCCCACCACCGAGGCGATCAGGAGTGAACCGGTGACGATGGTCAGCGCGTTGGCCGGCACATCGGCCAGTTGCAACGCGTTGCGCAGCGTGGCAAGGAGGACGACGGCCGCGAGAACCCCGACCAGTCCACCCCGCCCGCCGAAGATGGAGACGCCGCCGAGCAGGACGGCCGCGACCGCGGCCAGTTCGAGCCCGGTGGCGTTGTCGGCGCGGGCGCTGGCGAAGCGGAACGTCCAGAAGACGCCGGCCAGCGCCGACATCGCGCCGGTGAGCACGAACAGCCAGAACTTGGTGCGGGCCACCGAGATACCGGCGAACGCCGACGCCTCGGCGTTGTTGCCGATCGCGTAGAGGCCGCGCCCGATCGGGGTGGCGTGCAGGATCACACCGAGAATCACCGCGACCGCCACGACCACGAGGATCATCCACGGGATCGTGAGCCCCGGGATCGCCGCGATCGCGTTGCGCGTCCAGGTGGTCGGGTAGTTGGCGACGGCGCGGTCGCCGAGCACCACGTACGCGAGGCCCCGGTACAGCGCCAGGGTCCCGATCGTGACGGCCAGCGAGGGCAGGCCGAACACCGTCACGAAGACGCCGTTGACGGCGCCGAGCGCCGCACCCAGCAGCAGGCAGAGCACGATCAGCAGCGGCAGCGAGGACACCCCCCACGCCCACAACTGCCCCAGCACCGTGCAGGTGAGGCCGAGCACGCTCGCGACCGAGAGATCGATCTCACCGGTGATGACGACGAGCGCCAGCGGCAGGGCGATCAGCGCGACGGGGATGACCTCCAGGATCACGAACCGCCAGAACCGCGGCGACCCGACGCCCTCGATCGTCTGACCCGCGACGGCGACGAACAGCACGAGCGCGACGATGATCCCCAGGTCCCACGCGTACGACCTACGCACGGCGCGCCCCCTTGCGCTGGTTCGGGGCGTTCTCCGCTACGCTGCGCCCGCCTATCACGCGCAGGCGTTCGCCCACCCGCGCCATCAGGATGCGATCGAGGCCGATCGCGGCCAGAATCAGCGCACCGACAGCGGCCCGCTGCCAGAACGGGCTCACGCCGAGCACCGGCAGGGCGGCGCCGATCGTCGTCAGCAGCACCGCACCGAGCGCGGCGCCGTACACCGAACCGCTCCCGCCGAAGATGGCCACGCCGCCCACCACGACCGCGGCCACCACGTTGAGTTCGGAGTTGATGCCGGCGTTGGCGTCCAGCGTCCCGAAGCGGGCCGCGTACAGGACGCCGGCGAACCCGGCCAGCGCACCACTGACCACGAACGCGCCGAAGATGCGCCGCCCCACCGGAATTCCATTGAGCCGCGCCGCGGCCGGCTCGGAGCCGATCGCGTACAGCTCGCGGCCACTGCGGAACGCGCGCAGGTAGTAGCCCGCGAACACGAGCACCACGACCGCGAACAGCGCGAGCACCGGCACACCGAGCACCGCCTTCGTTCCCATCCGCAGGAACCCGGCCGGCATGTCGGCCGCGTTGACCTGCTTGCCCGTCGCCCAGGTGTAGTCGATCCCCCGGAAGACGTAGAGGGTTCCGAGCGTCACCACGAGCGCCGGCACCCGCGCCGCCGCGATGAGCAGACCGTTGACCGCGCCGCACGCCGCACCCAGCGCCACGCCCATTGCCAGGGCGACCGGGATCGGCGTCCCCGGTGCCGACACGAACAACGTTCCGACGGCGAACGCCGAGAGCCCGAGCACCGATCCGACCGACAGGTCGACGTTGCGGGTGATGACGACGATCGCCTGCCCCGTCGCGAGGATCGCCAGGATCGTCGAGCCGAGCAGCAGGTCCTTGATGCTCTGTGCGGCCAGGAAGCGTGGGTTGACGAGCGCCGTGATGACGATCAGCAGGAGGAGCGCGAGCCCGATGCCGAGCTCGCGGACGACGAAGAAGCGTTGTGCCACCACGCGTCCGCGGGTGCGCGTGTCGCCCGGGCGCTCGGCGAGGGCGGTCACGTCTTGTCTCCGGCGGAACCCGTCGCCGCGAACATCACCGACTCCTCGTCGGCGCCGTGCCGCGGGATGTCGGCGACCAGCCGGCCCTCGTGCATGACGAGCACCCGGTCGGCCATGCCGAGCACCTCGGGCAGCTCGCTGGACACCATCAGCACGGCGACGCCGCGGGCCGCCTGCTCCGAGAGCAGCCGGTGCACCTCCGCCTTCGTCGCGACGTCGATGCCGCGGGTCGGCTCGTCGACGATGAGCACCGTGGGATCGGTCGACAGCCACTTGGCGAGGACGACCTTCTGCTGGTTCCCGCCGGACAGCGTCGACACGTCGTCGGTGAGCGCGCCGGCCTTGACCTGCAGGCGATCCGCCCACGTGCGGGCCGATCGGCGCTCGGCGCGCGAGGCCAGCAGACCGAAGCGGCTCAACGCCCACCGGCGCACGAGCGTCACGTTGCGCTCCACCGACAGGTCCATCACAAGCCCCTGCTGCCGGCGGTCCTCCGGGACGAGCGCGAGGCCCGCTGCGATGGCGAGGTCGGGCCGGCCGGGCCGCAACGCCTTGCCGGCGACGGTGACCGCGCCGCTGTCGTACCCGTCGACGCCGAACACCGCCCGTGCCACCTCGCTGCGCCCGGCGCCGACCAGCCCGGCGAGCGCGACAATCTCGCCCGCGCGCACGGTGAAGCTCACGTCTTCGAAGACGCCGCCCAGGGTCAGCCCGCGGACGTCGAGCACCGGTTCGCCGGGATCGTGGTCGACGCGCGGGAACAGCGCGGAGATCTCGCGCCCGACCATGCGTCGCACCAGCGCGTCGACGGTCAGGTCGCCGGCCCGATCGGTGGACACCCACCGCCCGTCGCGCATCACGGTGATGCGCTGGCAGAGCGCGAACACCTCGTCGAAGCGGTGCGAGATGAACAGCACGGCCGCGCCGGCGTCGCGCAACGACCGGGCGACCCCGAAGAGCCGCTCGACTTCGACGCCGGACAGCGCCGCGGTCGGCTCGTCCATCACCAGGACGCGGGCGTCGAACGACAGCGCCTTGGCGATCTCGACCAGTTGCTGGTCGGCGATCGACAGGCCGCGCGCGGGACGGTCCGGGTCGAGGTGGACGCCGAGGCGCGCGAACAGTTCGGCGGTGCGCGTCCGCATCGCCGCCTTGTCGATGCGCCGGTAGGAGCGCAGCGGCTGGCGCCCCATGAAGATGTTCTCCGCGACGGACAGGTCGGGGAACAGCGTCGGCTCCTGGTAGATCACCGCGATGCCGGCGGCGCGCGCGTCGGCCGGGCCGTGCAGCACGAGCGGCTGGCCGTCCATCGTCAGCTGACCCGTATCGGGCCGGTGGGCGCCGGAGAGGACCCGCACGAGCGTCGACTTGCCGGCGCCGTTCTCGCCCACCAGGCCGTGCGCCTCGCCCGCGTACAGGTCCAGGCGGGCGTCGCGCAGCGCCTGCACGGCGCCGAACGACTTGTCGACGCCGTGCAGCGAGAGCAGCGGCGGGGTGGGCTCGGGCGGCGACATCGTGGCGGCGGCTCCTCGTGGAGGCAGGCTGAATCGTTTCAACTTTGAATCGATTCAACCTGGTGAGCGAGAACGCTAACGCCCGCTCGCGAGCCGAGTCAAGCCTCGTGGTTTGCCGTATGGTCACGACCGTGAGGGTCGCGTTGTTCGTGACGTGTCTGGTGGATGCGCTCTACCCCGACGTCGGTAAGGCGACCACCCGGCTGCTGCGGCGGCTCGGGCACGAGGTGGTGTTCCCGGCCGACCAGACCTGCTGCGGCCAGATGCACGTCAACACCGGCTACCAGCGCGACGCGCTGCCGCTGATCCGCCACCACGCCGAAGTGTTCGACCCCTACGACGCGATCGTCGCGCCGTCCGGCTCCTGCGCGGGATCCGTGCGCCACCAGCACTCCGACGTGGCGGCGCGCGCCGGCCGGCCCGGGCTGGCGAGCCGCGCCGGCTCGGTCGCGTCGCGCACCTACGAGCTGTCGGAGTTCCTCGTCGACGTGCTCGGCGTCGACGACGTCGGCGCGTACTACCCGCACCGGGTCACCTACCACCCGACCTGTCACTCGCTGCGGGTGCTGCGGGTGGGCGACAGGCCGCTGCGGTTGCTGCGCAACGTCGGCGGCATCGACCTCGTCGAACTGCCGGACGCCGACCAGTGCTGCGGGTTCGGCGGTACGTTCGCCGTGAAGAACGCCGACACGTCGACGGCGATGCTCGCCGACAAGATGCGAAACGTCCTGTCGACGCGGGCCGAAGCCGTGTGTGCGGGCGACTCGTCGTGCCTGATGCACATCGGTGGCGGCCTGTCCCGGCTGCGCACGGGAACCCGCACCGTCCACCTCGCCGAGATCCTTGCGAGTGTCCAATGAAGACATACCTCGGGATGCCGACGGCGCCGGCCGGTGTCGGCGCGCTGAGCGGGTCCTTGCCCTTCCCGGACGCGGCCAGGCCGGCCCTCGCCGACGCGCAGCTTCGGCGCAACCTCGGCCACGCCACGCGGACCATCCGGGCCAAGCGCGCGGCAGTCGTGGGCGAGGTGTCGGACTGGGAGGAACTCCGCCTCGCCGGGCAGGCCATCAAGAAGGCGACGATGGCGCGGCTGGACGAGCACCTCGAACGGCTCGAGCGGGAGGTCACCGCGCGGGGTGGCCGGGTGCATTGGGCGACCGACGCTGTTGCGGCGAACCGGATCGTCACCGAGATCGTGCAGGCCACCGGCGCCACCGAGGTGGTGAAGGTGAAATCCATGGCGACGCAGGAGATCGGGCTGAACGAGGCGCTCGAGTCCGCCGGCATCACGGCCGTGGAGACCGACCTCGCCGAGCTGATCGTCCAATTGGGACACGACCGCCCGTCGCACATCCTGGTACCGGCGATCCACCGCAACCGGTCCGAGATCCTCGAGATCTTCCAGCGCGAGATGGGCGACGCGCCGGCCGACCTCACCGACGAGCCGCGCCGCCTCGCGATGGCCGCCCGCTCGCACCTGCGGCGGCGTTTCCTTGCCGCGCGGGTGGCCGTGTCCGGGGCGAACTTCGCCGTCGCGGAGACCGGGACGCTCGCGGTGGTGGAGTCCGAGGGCAACGGCCGGATGTGCCTGACGCTGCCCCAGACGCTCATCAGCGTCATGGGCCTCGAGAAGATCGTGCCGACCTGGGAAGACCTCGGCGTGTTCCTGCAACTGCTGCCCCGCTCGTCGACGGGCGAGCGGATGAACCCGTACACGTCGATGTGGACGGGGGTGACGCCCGGCGACGGCCCGCAGGAGTTCCACCTGGTGCTGCTCGACAACGGGCGTACGGCCGCGCTCGCCGACGAGGTGGGCCGTGAGGCGTTGCACTGCATCCGGTGCAGCGCCTGCCTCAACGTGTGCCCGGTGTACGAGCGCGCCGGCGGGCACGCGTACGGGTCGGTGTATCCGGGGCCGATCGGTGCGGTGATCAGTCCACAGTTGACAGGCGTGGCGGCGAACGCGTCGCTGCCGTACGCGTCGACCCTGTGCGGGGCGTGCTTCGACGCCTGCCCGGTGCGCATCGACATCCCCGCGTTGCTGGTGCACCTGCGCGCGCGGGTGGTCGAGGAACGGCGCCTGCCCACGCCGGAATCCATAGCGATGGCCGCGGCGAGCTGGCTCATGTCGTCGCCGAAACGCTTTGGCGGCGCGATCCGTGCCGCGCGCGGCGGGCGCCTGGTGGGACGGCGCCGCGGGCGCATCTCGGCGCTGCCGCCGCCGCTGTCGGGTTGGACCGCGAGCCGCGACGCGCCGGTGCCGCCGCCGGAGACGTTCCGCGAGTGGTGGCGCCGTACGGGCGGCGGCCGGGATGAGTGACGGGATGCGGGACGAGATGCTGGCGCGGGTGCGCACGGCGATCGGCCAACGGTCCACAGTGGACGTTCCGCGGGCGTACCGGACGGTGGGTTCGCACTCCCCCGGCTCGCCGGAGCTGCTCGACCTGCTCGCCGATCGGTTGATCGACTACAAGGCGACGGTGCTGCGGGTTGCCGTGGACGGCATTCCTTCCGCGGTGGCCGAGGTGATTCCGGCCGGCGCGCGGTTCGTGCTGCCGCCCGGCCTGCCCGACGGGTGGGCGCCCGACGGCGCGGTGGCCGTCGTCGACGACGGCTCGTTGTCGGCGGCCGAACTCGACGGGTTCGACGGCGTCCTGACCGGGTGCACGGTCGCGGCGGCGGAGACCGGAACGATCGCGCTGGACGGCTCGGCCGGCCAGGGCCGGCGGGCGATCACGCTGGTGCCGGACCGGCACGTGTGTGTGGTGCGCGCCGAGCAGGTGGTGCAGACGGTGCCCGAGATGATCGCGCGGCTGGAGCCGCAGCGGCCCCTGACGCTGATCAGCGGCCCGTCGGCGACCAGCGACATCGAACTGATCCGGGTCGAGGGCGTCCACGGCCCCCGCAACCTCGTGGTCGTCCTCGCCGGCTGACGCGTCTTTCCGCCGTTCAGCGGGCGGAGGGGCGGCGCAGCAACAGCCACGACACGCCGATGCTGATCAACAGGAACAGCATGCTCAACGGGAGGACGGCCGCACCGACCAGGTGGAGGAGGTAGCCGATCAGGAGGCCGAGACCCAACGGGATCACGGCCTTCGCCCACCACGGCAGCCGGCGGTGCGTCCGGGCGTCGATGGCGTGCCCGAGGACGCCGACCGCGATCGAGGTGAGCGCGAGCAGGATCGCGTCGCGCTGCCAGCTGACGGCGAAGGCGACCGCGATCCAGATCACCCCCGGCACGAACCACACCGGATCGCTCCACCGGAAGCGGGCCCGGCTGCGGCTGCGGACCGTCGTGCCGCTGCTCCGGTAGACGGGTTGCTGCCGCGGGGGCGTCGGCTGGTGCGACACGCTCTGCCGCTCGGGCCGGGCCGGTGGCGGGTACGAGCCGGGTCGAGCGGAACCGCTCGAGTGAACGGATCCGCCCGGACGCGACGACGAACCCGGGCGACTCTGGGGGCTCTGATGGCCCGGCTGCTGCGGTGCACTCGGCGGGCCCAGCGATTCCACCTCGCTCGGCCAGAGCGGCGTGGACTCGGGCACCGACAGCGCCGGCGGCGGCCCGAACGGATCGGCCGGCGGGGACCGGTACGGGTCGGCGGGTGGTTGCAGGAACGGCGTCGGCGGCGAGAACGCGGGCGGCCCGCTCGACGGCGCGCCAATCGACGGCGCGCCGCTCGACGGCCGGGACACGGGCGCGCCGCTCGACCGTGCACCGCTCGACGACGAACCGGATGGGCCGGCGCCCGGTGCGGTCGGCCACAGCGGCAGGCCCGCCGCCGGCGAGCCGGCCGCACCGCCACCGGAGCCGCCCGACCCGCCACCGGTGCCGCCACGGCCGGCGCGCGCCGCGCCGCCGGACGGCCGACCGGACCCGGCCGTTCCGCCGCTCGCGGCGGCCCCGCCGGACGCGCGACCCGTTCCGGCCGCGCCACCGGGCACGAGGTAGGACGGCCCGCCGCTCACCGGCGCCCCGCCACCGGAGGCCCCGCCGTTCGCCGCGCCACCGCTCACCGGTGCGACGCCACCCGTGGGGCCGCCGCCGTACGGAGAGCCGCTCACCGGCGCGCCCCCGCCGTACGGAGAACCGCTCACCGGGTTGGCGCCACCGTACGGAGAACCGCTCACCGGCGTCGCGCCATAAGGCGTTCCGCTCGTGGACGCCGGGCCGCCCGACCAGCCCGCGCCCGGCGCGCCTCCGGCCGACAGCGCCCCCTCCGCGACCACGATCTCCGGCTGCTCCAGCGCCGTCGGGGCGATGCCCTGCCGCTGGTGGAGCAGCGTCGCCACCAGTGGGATCCGGCTGCCGCCGCCCACCAGGAAGACACCGGCCAACTGGTTGGCGGGCAGCCCGGACTGCCGGATCGCCGCCACGGTCACGTCGACGGTGCGGGCCAGCATCGGATGGGCCATCTTCTCGAACTCGCCCCGGGTGATCAGGGCGTCGGTGTTGGTGAGCGGAAGCGGAAAGGTGACGCTCTGCTGCCGGGAGAGGGACTCCTTCGCCTCGCGCGCGTCGTCCCAGAGCAGGCGGTGGCTGCGGCGGTCGTCGGCGTCGCGCGGCTGCGACAGGCGCTGCCACACCGACGGGTTCGACTGCGCCAGACCGGCGGTGGCGTGCGAGACGACCAGCGCGTCGAGGTCGAGGCCCCCGACGTCGTCGAGGCCGTTGTACCCGAGCGTCTCGAACCCCTGCGGCCCGCGGCGGACGACGCTGACGTCGAACGTCCCGGCGCCGAGGTCGTACACGACGACGGCCTGACCATCGGCGAGCCGCACGTGCGACAGCCCGGCGAAGTAGGTGGCGGCCGCGACCGGCTCGGGTACCAGGGTCGGCGCCGGCATGCCGGCGCGGGCGCACGCGTCGGTGAGCACCGCGCGCCGGGTGGGACCCCACGCGACCGGGTGCGTGAGCAGCACCCGCGACGGCGGACCGGCGATGCGCGTCGCCTCGCTCCACACCGCGTGCAGGGTGGCCGCGATCAGGTGGGCCAGCGGGTACACCCGGTCGCCGAGCAGGATCTCGGACTCGTCGATGCGTCGCTTCGGGTTCGGTTCGTACCGGGCCGGGTCCAGGCGCGCCGAGCGCACGGCGTCGCGCCCGATGCGCAGCGACCCGTCACGGTCCGCCAGAACAGCCGACGGCAGCAGCGGCGACCCGTCGAACAGCAGTTGCCGGGTGCGGCCGTCGCCTGTTCCGGACGTGCGCACCAACGCCACGGTGTTCGAGGTGCCGTAATCGATCGCGAGATCCCCGTTGGCCACGGAGTGACGTTACTCAGCCGCACGCCGCGTCGCAGTAGACAATCAGACCAACTTGCACCGCATCGCGGTGTATCTGCCTATGCGGCGCGAAGAAACTCCGTGACCATCGGCAGAAAGCCGGGCGCCAACTGCTCGGCCCGGGGTCGGTCCGGATCGAAGTCGCCGACGAAGAGGCCATGATCGGCGCCGGGAAATACGGCGATGCCGTGCCGGTCCCCGGTCAGGTTCGACGCGAACGCCGCGACGCTCGCCGGCACCGGAACGAGCGGGTCGGCCGCCCCGAACAGGGCGAGCACCGGGCACTCGACGTCCGGGAGGACCCGCACCGGGTCGAACCCGAGGATTCCGGCGAGGAAGCCCAGCATCGTCGGGTCGTCGAAGTAGCGGGTGGCGATCGTGAACCAGGGTCGGTCGGCGTACCGGCGCTGATCGTCGAGCACATCGCGCGGTGCCTCGCCCGCGAGCAGGCGGCGGGTGCGCTCGTCGAGCCAGGCCAGCGCCTCGGCGACGGCCGCGGGCGGCAACCCGTCGGCACGAAGTTCCCGCTCGATGCGGGTGCGTTCCTGCGCGGCCGGTGTGACGCCGGGCCCCGATACCGAGATCACAAAGTCGACGGTGGGATCGAGGCTGGCCGCGCGCACCGCCACCCAACCGCCCTGGCTGACCCCGAGCAAACCCACCGTGCCGTCGACCGCCGGGTGCCGGCGCAGGACGCCCACTGCGGCAAGGGTCTCGCGGGCGCGGTCGTCGATCGTCTGGCTGGTCCAGTGTCCGGGCGAGCCGCCGCAGCCCGGCTTGTCATGGGCGAGCACCACGGCGCCACAGCTGGCGAGCAGGCCCGGCCACTCGCCGAAGTCGTCGAACGCGCCGTCGCCGGAGCCGTCGACGAGCACGAGGCCGGGCAGCTTCTGGCGGCGGCCGGGCACGTCGGGTACCCAGATGCCGGCGCGCAGGTCGCCGAGGACGGTGGGGATCGTCGTCTGTTCGGTGGCGGCCGTCATGATTCGTCTCCCTCGGGTGGTCCCTGTGGGGTCGCGGCGAGCAGGATGCGGACGAACCGGGCGTCGGGCGGCGTGGCAGACCGGTCGCGGAGCCGCCGCACGTACGGCTCGAGGACGGCGCGCAGCTGCCCGCCGATCTCCTCGAGCTCCTCCACGGTGACCGGCAGCGTCGCGCCGCCGGAGAACGCGGCCCGCCGCCATTCCGCTGGCTCGGCGGCGGACGCGTCGAGCCAGCCGAGCATCCGGTCGGCCTCGCGCTGCAGGAAGACCCGGCCGAGGTGGTCGGCCGCGGCCTCGCTCCCGGTATCGGCCGCCGACCACGACTGCTCGAGGTCGGTGAGCCGCCAGGGCCGCTCGCGCCGGTCGCCGCTGTCGGCCGCCTGCTCGACGAAGCCGTACTTGGCCAGTTGGCGCAGGTGGAACGAGCAGCCGGCCTGCGTCGACCCGAGATGACGCGCGCACGCCGCCGCCGTGGCCGGACCGAGCACTGTGAGCGCCTCGATCAGGTCGAGCCGGAGCGGATGGGCCAACGCCCGCATCGCCCGAGGATCCGTGACCCGCATAAGCCAAAGCTACCTTTGGCATTGTCGAGTGTCAAAGGTAGCTTTGGCTTCCCGCATCGGCTGCCCGGCCGGGCGCGGCGGGGCCACCCGTACCTCGGCCATACGTCGATCTTGCAGTCGTGGTGCCTATCAGAACGGGACAAAGGATGGCTAAACCCAGCACCACAACTGCAAGATCGACGCCGAGGTGCGATCCCGGGACGCCGCGGCGAGGCGAGGGCTGCGTCGATCTTGCATCCGTAATGCCGGACTTGTTCGTATTGATGGCTATTTCCACGCGCTCCAAACTGCAAGATCGACGGATACGCGGAACAAGAGGCACCCGCCCCGCCGCCGGTCCCCAACCAAGGCGGTGCAAGCGTCAGCCGAGGTGCGCCCGGATCAGGGAAGCGGTCTCTTCCGTCGGGATGTCGTGGTTCGCGGCGTCGACCTCCAGCAGCCGCGCCGCCGGCATCAGCTTCGCCAGTTCGTGCGCCGCGTCGCGCAGCTTCGGCCAGGTGCCGGCCCCGTACATGATCAGCGTCGGCGTCGTCACGGCAGTCATCGCCTCCGTGGGTACGGCCAGCGAAATACTGATCGTCGCGTCGTACACCACGCTCTGCGCCATCGCCGAAAGGCCCGGCCACATCGGCGACTGCCGGATCTGCGCCACGACGTCGGCCGGCAGCCCCACCATCTCGGTCTGGAACGTCGCGACGGCGTCGCCGGGCCGACCGGCCGCGACCAGGTCCGCGAGGCGTCCCGGCATCGTCGTGTCGACGGGCCGCCCGAACGCGAACGGCGCCTCGAACAGCACAAGTCCGCCGACCGGAACACCCATCGACGCCGCCAGCAGGGCCAGGATCGCCCCGGACGAGAACCCGAACACGGTGGCCGGGCCGTCGCACAACGAAGCGAGCGCCGCCAGGTCCTCGACCTCACGCTCGACCGCGTACGGCGCGGTGTCCCCGCTCTCGCCGCGGCCGCGCCTGTCGTACAGGATCACCGTATGGTCGGTGGCCAGCGCGGACGCGAGGTCGGCACACCTGGTGTGATCGTTGAACGCGCCCGGCGCGAAGACGATCCCGGGCCCCGAGCCGCGCCGCTCGTAGGCGATCGGGGTGCCGTCGCGGGAGGTAACCGTCTGCATACCAAACTCCATTCGAGAAGACTTCAGCGTAGGGACGAACGGGCCTGCGCCCGATGGACACCCGGGGACGAGAAAATTGCGCTACCTACTTCTGATCAGCGCCGACGAGGAGACCGCCGCCGAGGCGATGGCCGCCGGCGAGTTCGGCACGTTCGACGCCTGGATGGCGGATCTGGAGCGGCGCGGCGGTCTGCAGGTCCACGCCGGCCTGCACCCCAGCACGCTCGCCACCACCGTCCGCGTGCGCGCGGGCGAGGTGCTGCTCACCGACGGTCCGTTCATCGAGGGCCGCGAGCAGGTCGGCGGCCTCGCGATCATCGAATGCGCCGACCTCGACGAGGCCATCGAGATCGCGGCCGGCCATCCCGCGGCCAATATCGGGCAGGTCGAGATCCGCCCGCTCCGATGAGGGTCGAACGGGAACTGGACGAGGCGTTCCGCCGCGACTGGGGTCGCGTCGTCGCCACCCTCATCGGCGTCACCGGCGACTGGGACCTCGCCGAGGAGGCCGCGCAGGAGGCGTTCGCGTCGGCGCTGACCGCCTGGCGCCGTGACGGCGTTCCCGCGCAGCCGCGTGCGTGGCTGATCACGACGGCACGCAACCGCGCCGTCGACCGGATCAGGCGCGAGCGGGTCGGGGCCGCGAAGATGCGCGAGGCCGCGTTTCTCAATGAACCCGACGCGGTGAGCGCCGCCACCGTCGACACGTCCATTCCCGACGACAGGCTGCGGCTGATCTTCACGTGCTGCCATCCGGCGCTGGCGTTCGAGGCGCAGGTCGCGCTCGCGCTGCGGACCCTGTGCGGGCTCACCACCGCCGAGATCGCCCGCTCGTTCCTGGTGCCGGAGGCGACGATGGCCAAGCGACTCGTCCGCGCGAAGCAGAAGATCGCGACGGCGGGCATCCCGTACCGGGTGCCGCCGGCGCACCAGTTGCCACGCCGGACGTCGGCGGTTCTCGGCGTCGTCTACCTGCTCTTCCACGAGGGGTACGTGGCGCTCGACCGGCCCGAGCTGTGCGAGCGCGCGATCCAACTGGCCGCGCTGGTGGCCGACCTGATGCCCGACGATCCGGAGGCGCGCGGCCTGCACGCCCTGCTGCTCCTGCTGCACGCCCGGGCGGCGGCGCGCACCGATCCTGACGGCGCCCTGGTGCCGCTGGAGGAGCAGGACCGCTCCCGCTGGGACGCCGCGATGATCGACGCCGGGACGCGGCAGATCCGGGACGCGATGCGCGCCGAGCGGCCGGGCCCGTACCAGTTGCAGGCTCTCATCGCCGCATGCCACGCCACCGCCCCGACGCCGGCGCACACGGACTGGGCCCGCATCGTGACCCTCTATGACGGTCTGGCGACACTGGTGCCCTCGGCGACGGTGCGGCTGAACCGGGCCGTCGCGGTGGGCATGAGCACGGGACCGGACGCGGGGCTTGCTCTTCTCGACGAGGTCGGCGATCATCCGCTGCTGCCGGCCGCCCGCGCCGATCTGTTGCGCCGGTTGGGCCGCCGGGCCGACGCGGCCGACCAGTACCGGCGCGCCCTGGCCGCGACCGACGTCGCTGGCGAACGGGCCTACCTGGAACGCCGGCTGGCCGAATGCATCGCAAGCTAGGCGAACACCCACTCCTGCACGTCGGCGACGGCCCGGTAGCCGAGTGCCTGGTAGATCTTGTTGCTCGTCGGGTTGGTGAGGTCGGTGTAGAGCATGCAGGTGCTGGCGAGCGCCGTCTGCGCGTGTCTGCTCGCCGCGGCGACGCAGCCGCTCGCGTAGCCCCGGCCGCGCCGCTGCGGCGGCGTGTAGACGGCGTTGATGCGCGCAATGCGCGCCACCGGTGGCGTGATCCACGCCATCGTGACGGGCTCGCCGCCGTCTTCCCACATCCACAGCAACCCGCCCAGCTTCAGGCGCGCGTCGATCGGGCGGGAGTTGTCGACCCGGGCATCGTTCGGCGACGCCTCGGCCGCGAACGCGTCGGCCCAGGCGATCAGGACGTCGCGGTCGGCGGCAGTGGCCTCGCGTGCCCGCCCGGGTACCTCGAACGGCGGCACCGGTTCGGTGTCGAGGCGGAAGATGCGCGAGCTCATCCGGCGGTTGGCCGCGACGCCGGCCGCCTCGGAGTACCCCGTGGCGAACCACTCGGCGACGGTGGTGGTCCCGACGGCGGCGGTCAGCGGGCCGAGGTTTGCGGCGGCGTAACCGGCGAGCGCGTGCGCGACCGGTTCGGAGACCTCGCCCAGCAGGAGTTGCCGTGGCGGCGTGTACATCGCCGCACCCACCACCTCGCCGTGCGCGTCGACGGCGCGGATCCAGCGGTCGCTGCTGGCTTGCGGCACCCGGCCGAGCCGCTTGGCTTCGAGCACGGTGAGGAACACGTTGTGCAGCACCGGTTCCCGGAGAAGCCACGGCTCGACGTGGGCGAGGAACTCGGGCAGCGGATCGATGTGGCAGTCGGTCACGTCAGGCTCCCACCACGCCGTCGATGCCCTCACGGAGCAGGTCGGCGTGGCCGTTGTGGCGGGCGTACTCGTGTATCAGGTGCAGCATGACGAGCCGGAGCGAGACGTCCTCGCCCCACTTCGCGTTGTGTCCGGTCACGTCGAGCGAGGCGGCCGCGCGCTCGATGCGGCGGGAACAGTCCACTTCGGACTGCCAGGCGGCGAACGCCTCGGCCCGGGTTGCGCTGCTCGCGTCGTAGGCCACCTGGTAGTCGCCGTCGGGCGACCAGACCAGCGGGACGTCCTCGCCGTTGATGACCCGCCGGAACCAGGTGCGCTCGACCTCAGCCATGTGCCGCACCAGGCCGAGCAGCGACAGAGTCGAGGGTGGCATCGACTTGCGGCGCAACGCCTCGTCGTCGAGGCCGTCGCACTTCATGGCGAGCGTCGCGCGGTGGTAGTCGAGAAAGGCGCGCAACGTCTCGCGTTCGTCGCCGGTCAGCGGCGGACCGACCCGCTCGGTCGTCATCCCATAGCCTCGAACTTCCTGACGAGCGGAGCCAGCCACGCCAGCTCATCGTCCCATGTGGACGGAGCGGCGGCCGGGACGAGCACGAACTTGGTGATGCCGTGCCGCACGAACCCGGTAATGGCCGCGCCGAGCGCGTCGTCGCCGGTCGGCACGATGTCGTCGACGGGGGTGTCGGGCCGCACCCGCGCGAGGCGTTCGAGCACCGGCGCGCCGATAGTGTCGCGGGCGTAGACCAGCACGGTGCCGAAGTGGTCGTCGTCGACGGTGCGGCCGTGCCGCGCGGCGGCCTGCTCGATCGCCGCGCGGGCCCGGCCCGCCTCATCAGGCGTCTGGAAGCTGCCGAGCCAGCCCTGCGAGAGCCGGCCGGCCCTGTCGTACTCGGTGCCGGTGCGGCCGCCGAGCCAGACCTCCATGCGTCCCACGGGTTTCGGCCACAACGAGACGCCGTCGACGTGGAACCGGGCACCGTCGTGGGTCACGTCGTCTTCGGTCCACAGCCGCCGCATCAACGGCAGCGCCTCCTCGAACCACTGGGCGCGCTCGCCGCGCGACACCCCGAACGCCTGGTGCTCGCGCGGATCCGGCGTGCCGAGGCCGAGCGCCGGCAGCAACCGGCCGCCGCTCAGCGCGTCGACGGTCGCGAGTTCCTTGGCCAGCAGCACCGGATTGCGGCCCGGCACCACGAGCACGCTGGTGCCGAGCTTGAGCCGGCTCGTGCGGCCGGCCGCGAACGCCAGCGCCGTCAACGGATCCAGGGTGCGGCCGGTGACCCGCTCGGAGATCCACAGCGAGTCGAACCGAAGCTCCTCCAGCCGGTCGACGAACCGCGCGAAAACCGAGGGGTCACCGAGCACGTTCGACGTGCCCAGGCCGATCCCGAACCGGACCTTCACGTCGATCAGCCTAGCCGGGCCGCCCGGCCGTTCAGGTAGCGCTGCATGGGCAGACTGGCCGCCATGTCGGCGGCCGCCGCGTACCGGTCGCGGGCCGCGGCCGCGTCGCCGGCCATTTCCAGCAGGTGTGCGCGCACGGCCGGGACGCGGTGGTCGGTCGGGAGCCGACCATCGAGCTCGTCGAGGAGGGCGAGGCCGGCACGCGGACCGCGCACCATCGCGACGGCGACGGCGTGGTTGAGCCGCACCACGGGATTGTCCGAAATGGACAGCAGCACCTCGTACAGCGCGAGGATCTGCGGCCAGTCGGTGGACGCGGCGTCGGGAGCCTCGTCGTGCACGGCGGCGATGGCCGCCTGGAGCTGGTACGGACCGGTGGTACCGCGCGGGAGCGCGCCCGTGACGAGTGCGACGCCCTCGGCGATGTACTGCGCGTTCCAGCGCGAGCGGTCCTGCTCCTCCATCGGGATCAGCGACCCGTCCGGGCCGGTGCGGGCCGGCCGCCGCGCGTCGGTGAGCAGCATCAACGCGAGCAGGCCGGCCACCTCGCCGTCGTCTGGCAGCAGGCGGTGCAGCATCCGGGCCAGCCGGATCGCCTCCGCCGCCAGGTCGGCGCGGTGCAGGCGCGGCCCGGACGTCGTGGCGTACCCCTCGTTGAAGATCAGATAGAGGACGTGCAGCACAGCGGCCAGCCGGGCGGCGCGCTCCGCGGGCGGCGGCATGCCGAACGGGACGCCGCTGTCGCGGATCGCCTGCTTGGCGCGGCCGATACGCTTGCCCATCGTCGCCTCCGGCACGAGGAACGCCCGCGCGATCTCCGCGGTGGTGAGGCCGCCGACCGCGCGCAGCGTCAAGGCGATCTGCGACGCCGGCGACAGCGCCGGATGGCAGCAGAGGAACAGCAGCACGAGGCTGTCGTCGGCGTCGCGGGTCTCGGCCGCCTGCGTCGGCTGCACCGGCGCCCAGCGGGCGACGGTGTCCTCCCGGCGCTGCCGGGCCTGCTCGCTGCGCAGCAGGTCGGTCAGCCGGCGCGAGGCGACGCGGATCAACCAGGCCAGCGGGTTGTCCGGCCGCCCCTCGCTGGGCCACTGCGTCGCGGCCGCGAGCAGCGCCTCCTGCACGGCGTCCTCGCACGCGTCGAAGCGACCGTAGCGGCGCACGAGCGCGCCGAGGACCTGCGGCGCGAGCCGGCGCAGCAGGTCCTCGGGTACGGCTGGCGCAATCACTGGATGTCGTCGAATCCTCCGGCGATCGGGCGGATGTCGACGTACTCGCCCTTGGCATCCGGGTTCACCAGACCCGCCGCGATCTCGGTGGCGCGGTCGAAGCTCGCGCAGTCGACGATCGTGAAGCCGGCCAGCACCTCCTGCGTCTCCGGGTACGGCCCGTCGGTCACCACCGGCGCACCGTTCGCCAGCTGAACCCGGCGGGCGTGCACCGGCGCGGTAAGCCCGTGCCCGCCGACGAGCTCGCCGGACTCGACCAGCTTCTGGTGGTACTCGCCCATGTAGGCATGCATGGCCTCGACCTCCTCCGCCGTCATCGCCGGCTTGTCGGTCGATTTGCCGGCCAGCACGTCGTAGTCCTGCTGCGACCCATACAAAAGGATCATGTACTTCATCGGTCACTCCCGTCTCTCGCGCGACACCCCGCGGCGCCGCTCACCGGGAACGTCGGGGCCGACGGACCGATTGGGACGCCCCGTCACGGACCATTTTCCCGGGGATTGCCGGCGCGCGGCGGACGACGGGGTTCGCGCGGCACAGCATCCTTGCGGCGGAATACCGGGAAGCTGACCGGATGACTGGTTTCACAGGCGGTCACGCTATGCTTGCGCCGATCTACCCGCGTCGTTCTTCCCCAATCGAAGGATTCGCACGTGACAGACGGTCCGATCACCACTGGTGACCAGCGGGCAACCCCGAAGCTGGACACGACGATTCCACAGACGGCTCGAATCTGGAACTACATCCTCGGCGGCAAGGACAACTTCGCGGTCGACCGCGAGGTCGGCGAGCAGATCATCGAAAGCTTCCCCGCGTTCGCGCGAGACGCGCGGCTGGCCCGCGCCTTCCTCTCCCGCGCCGTGCGCTATCTCGCCGGCGAGGCCGGCGTCCGCCAGTTCCTCGACATCGGCACCGGTCTCCCGACGGCCAACAACACGCACGAGGTTGCCCAGTCGGTGGCGCCGGACGCCCGGATCGTGTACGTCGACAACGACCCGCTCGTGCTGGTGCACGCCCGGGCGCTGCTCACCAGCAGCCCTGAGGGCGTCACCGACTATGTCGACGCCGACATGCGCAATCCCGGGCAGATCCTGCAGGAAGCCGGCAAGACGCTGGACTTCGACAAGCCGGTCGCATTGATGCTGATGGGAATCCTCGGGCACATCGAGTCCGACGAGGAGGCCCAGGGCATCATCACGAGCCTGATGGCCGGGTTGCCGTCCGGTAGCTATTTCGCGATGTACGACAGCAGCGACACCAGTGAAGAAGTTCGCGAAGCGGCCCGGATCTGGAACATCTCGGCGAATCCGAAGTACCACCTGCGCAGCCTGGACCGGATCACGGCCTTCTTCGACGGGCTGGAACTGGTCGAGCCGGGCGTGGTCCGGACGACCGAGTGGCGGCCGGACTCCGACACTCCGCCGGAGGTCGTCGATCAGTATTGCGCCATCGGTCGCAAGCCGTAGGCTCACCAGGGACATCTTCGCGGGGGATGGCGTTCGGAGGTCGACGGTGAGCACGGCTCATCCGAATGGTGGGGCCGGCGGGGGTCCTACCGTGCGTCGGCTACAGCTTGGCGCCCGCCTTCGCAGCCTGCGGGAGGCGAAGGGCGTCACCCGTGACCAGGCCGGCTGGGCCATTCGCGCGTCCGAGTCCAAAATCAGCCGGATGGAGCTCGGCCGCGTCAGCTTCAAGGAACGCGACGTCTCCGACCTGCTCACGCTCTACGGCGTCGAGGACGAGGCCGAGCACACGCGCCTGCTGACGATGGCCCGCGAGGCGAACACGCCGGGCTGGTGGCATCCGTACGGCGACCTGCTTGCGTCGTGGTTCCAGAACTACCTGGACCTGGAGCAGGCGGCCGAGCTCATCCGTACCTACGAGGTGCAGTTCGTCCCCGGCCTGCTGCAGACCGAGGCCTACGCCCGCGCGGTCATCCTGCTCGGCTACTCCGACGCGAAGAGCGAGGAGCTCGATCGTCGGGTCGGCCTGCGGATGGCCCGCAAGCAGGTGCTCACCCGCCCCGACGGGCCGCGCCTGTGGGCCGTGCTCGACGAGGCCTTGCTGCGCCGGCCGATCGGCGGCGTCGCCGTGCAACGCGAGCAGATCGAGGCGCTCATCGAGGCGTGCGAGTTGCCGCGCGTGCGGCTGCAGGTGGTGCGGTTCAACACCGGCGGGCACGCGGCTGCGGGCGGCGCGTTCTCCATCCTCCGGTTCCCGCACCAGGACCTGCCCGACATCGTCTACATCGAACACCTCACCAACGCGCTGTATCTGGAGAAGCGCGAGGACGTCGACCAGTACGCCGCCGTCGTCGGCCGGCTGTTCATCGAGGCGGATCCGCCCCGGAACACACCCGACATCCTGCGCGAGGTTCTCAGCGAACTCGACGCCTGAGCGGTGACCGTCGCGCCGCCGCCCTCGCCGAAGAACAGTCTCGGTGTCGGCGAGCGTCGGGTTGTACAGGATCGATTCATGTTGACCTCGCGAGACATCGCCATCGATAAATAGGTATCGGCCAACATCCCACCGTCCGTGGCTCCGGTGACGGCACGGCGCACGACGAGGGCCGGTGCGAGGGTGTCCGGCCGCACCGGGAGGGCGGGCCCTACCGAGGTCTGCCCTGTCGGGCGGATCGTCTTATCGCGCCGACCGTACGGCGCCCGGCGTCCGGCCGAACTCGCGGCGGAACGCGCGGTGGAAACTGGTGACGTCGGCGAACCCGGCTGCCGCCGCGACGTCGATCACCCGCAGGTGCCGCCGGGCCGGATCGCGCAGGTCGTGCCGGGCACGCTCCAACCGCAGCCGGCGCACCGTCGCGGCGTACGACTGCTGCTGGCCGGCGAACAGCCGGTGCAGCCAGCGCACCGAGACGCCGAGGCGCTGCGCGGTCGCGGCCGGCGTGAGGTCCTCGTCGGCGAGATGCTCCTCGATGTCGGCGAGCGCGGCCGCGTGGGTGCGCGCCGAACGCGCGCCGGCGACGGGATCCGGATCCGGCGCCTGGTCCAGCGCCAGGCCGAGCAGGCCGGCGGCATGCACGGCGAGCGCCGCGGCGCCGTCGGGTGACGGCGCCGCGGCGGGCGCCGGCGCGCCGTCGGGTGACGGCGCCGCGGCGGGCGCGAGCCCGGCACGCGCGAGGGTGTGCAGCAGGTGACGGACCGCGGCGCCGATTCCGGCCGACGTGTCCAGCCGCGATGCCGTGCGCACA
>Ga0070675_100000121_pt1 | contig 46078 bp, 38 predicted proteins | sample KBSM43metaG_FD_65343 | JGI IMG/M metagenome (GOLD analysis project Ga0070675, IMG submission 65343) | Miscanthus rhizosphere microbial communities from Kellogg Biological Station, Michigan, USA - KBS M4-3 metaG | ecosystem: Host-associated > Plants > Roots > Rhizosphere > Soil ... | reverse complement strand
AGCTGCTTGCCGCCAATGCTGAAGATCAACATTCGGTCCGATGTGCGGGGGCAATGGTTGGAGAATTCCATCCTGTTCGCAGTCAGCGAAGCCAGTGGTGCGAATCCCGGCAGTGGTGCTGTCCTGGCGCGACTGTCCGAAGTCTTGTTTGTTGAAACGTTGCGTCGCTACATCAGCTATCTGCCCCAGGAACAGACGGGTTGGCTTGCCGGAGTACGCCATCCGGAAGTGGGGCGCGCTCTCGCGCTCATGCATCGCGAGCCGGCAAATGAATGGACGATTGCTGACCTTGCTAAAGAAGTTGGAACATCAAGGTCTGTGCTTGCCGATCGGTTTCGGCATTATCTCGGAGAGCCTCCCATGACCTACCTTACGCGCTGGAGATTGCTGCTCGGCGCGCGGTTGCTGACGTCCGGCAACGCCAGTGTCGCGGAGATTGCCGCCGATGTCGGCTACGAGTCGGAACCGGCATTTAATCGCGCCTTCAAACGCGAATTCGGTTTGCCTCCTGCGCGGTTTCGCCACGAATCGCGGAGTGCTTCGACGGGCTGACTCCTTAGCTGTAGAATCCCCGCATGACGAAAACACTTCTTACTCTGTTGCTTACTGTGGTTGCCGTCTCCGCTCAGACACCGCAGTTACCTCACGCCTTTCCGCGCGACGGTGTGAAGCAGTTGATCGACAATGAGCGTGTCACGGTCTGGGAAGCAACCTGGCCAAAGGGTAAGCCTACCCCCATGCATCGACATCAGTTCGACATGGTCGGGATTGAATTGGCAGACGCCACCTACAAAGGCACTAACGAGCAAGGTGCCGTTGCAAACTCTTCGGCGCGTCTGGGCCAGGTCGGGTTTACGCGAAAGGGCTCGACGCACATGCTGGAGGGCACCAGCGACACGCCGCGCCATATGATTCTCATCGACCTGAAAGATGTCGTCGTTCCGCCGCTCGCCAACAAGAGCGGCTATCCCAACGCATTTCCTCGAGAGGGATCCAAAAAGCTCCTCGATAACGAGCGCGTCGTCGTTTGGGACTATTCATGGACGGCCGGCAAGCCGACTGCCATGCACTTTCACGACAAGGACGTCGTTGTGGTTTATCTCGGCAATGGCGACCTGTCTTCAACCACCCCGGATGGAAAGGCGACCGTCAACTCCTACGTCTTCGGCCAGGCTAAGTTCAACGCGCGTGACCGCACGCACAGCGAATTGCTTGTGAAGGGAACACAGCGCGTCATTGCCGTGGAGCTGAAGTAGCTTCCCGAAAGGTCCCTTTCTGACGAGCGATATCCGCGAGCGTTGGATAGAACTGCACAAAGGTATTGTCGACAGCCCCGTTCTGCGCGTGGCAGGAATAGCACGACGCGCTCGCATCCAACGGCTTTGCGGATGCGGCGGAGCGGCCGAACTCATAGAAACCCCACTTGCCGGGAAAACGTGTCGAGTCTTTCACCTCTACTTCAATGCCCATAAGCTGTTGCTGGAAACGGCCGCCTCTGTTGATGGACCCTTCAGTGGCGGAACCCCGCAGTTCGAGCACAAACATAGTCTTTTCCGGCCACGTGCCGGTCTGAAGAAACGACCGGTATGACGAGGGCGAAACGAACACATTGTCGAAGGGAGGATTCGGATTGCCGGCAGAGTTTGCGGCTGGACTGTAGGACATTCCAATCCCTGAGCTTAGATAGATCCATTCGCGATAGTTGTCCGGCCGAGCGAGTTCGTTGTCGGCGCTGAAGCGAGGCGCGTCGGCGTTTTGTGAAGATTGTGCTGTGATCGATGACGAGTGGAGGAGGCAGAGCAATATCGCGAATGAGAAAAGTCGAGTCATAGAACTCCTTAGATCTGGAAAATTCGATCGCGCGGCCTCAAACCGCCAACCTGACTGCGTCGATTTTCACCGGCCTCCCGAAAAACTGTGTCGCCAGGCGCTCAATACGCGGCGAATATTCCGTACTTAAAAAAGTCTCCCGGCCCGCCCGATCGAGCCGTTCTTCAATGTCGGGATGCCTCCGCAAGTAGTCTGTCAGTTTATCAGCAACGATGGCGCCCTGCGAAACGAGCCCGATTTGAAACGGCACCCAATGCCGCAGCATTCCCTCGATCAGCGCATAGTGAGTACACCCCAGGAGGATCGTGTCGATTCGAGAATCCTTCCTGAGCAAGCTGTCGAGATAGTGTCTCGCCGGTACTTCTGCGGCTTCCAACTCTCCGCTTTCAATGATGGGAACCAGCAGCGGACAGGCCTGCTGATGTACCTGGACATGCGGATCAATCTTCCAGATCTCCTGCGGGTAAGCGAGCGAGTTCACCGTGGCTTCCGTGGCGAGAATGCCGATCACTTTTGTGTTACTGAGCGATGACACTTCCTCCGCGGTAGGGATCACGATTCCCAGCACACGCCTGTCCGGGTGATGCTTCGGAAGATACTCCTGCTGGATCTTCCGTAACGCCACGCTCGACGAAGTATTGCACGCGACGACGATCAGCTCCGCGCCACGGTTGAAGAGTTCGACGACACCCTCCAGTGTGTATTGGTGAATCACATCGAGAGGGCGTGATCCGTATGGAGTGCGGGCATTGTCGCCCAAATAAGTGAAGGAGTACTGCGGAAGTTTCTTCCGGATCTCCCGCACAACGCTCAGGCCGCCAAAGCCTGAATCAAAGAAGCCAAGCACCTGTCGCTCCTACTGTCGGCAGTCTCTTTCGAGGTCGAAGCGTATCGTAGTAGCATATCGGCCGCAACAGGAGGACAAGAATGCTATCGATCGCGAGGATGAGTAGGATGAGTGGAGCCGCCATGCTTCTCATTGTCTCACTTGCCCATGCACAAAACGGTCCGGCTCCCGCCCCGGCCCCGGCTTCGCCTCCGCAGTCCTTTATTAGTGGCGTCGGCAACTTCAGCCATATCGTTGCGGATCTCGACAAGTCCCTCGCGTTCTATCGCGATGTCATTGGCCTACAACCTAACGCGCCACCGCGTCCATTCGACGGGAATCCCGCAATCATGAAACTGGGAAATACGCTGAATGCGCAGTCGCGATTTGTAGCGCTAAGCGTTCCCGGTTCGGCCATTGGTGTGGAACTGATCGACTACAAGGACATTGAGCGCACGGCGGCGCATCCGCGATTTCAGGATCCCGGCGCAGCGAACCTTATCCTGCGTGTGCGTGATCTCGATGTCATTGTCGAGCGGCTCAAGAAGTTCGGCTCGAAAATCCTGACAGCCGGCGGCGTGCCGGTGACAATCGGTAACGGCGGGCGCGTTCTTTTTATCCAGGATCCCGACGGCTTCGTCATCGAACTGGGTCAGGCGGCTGCGCCTCGCGCGGGTGCAGTTCAACCTCCGGCCCCGGCGGGCGCCCCTGCTCAACCGCAGGGAAATATCGTTGGCGGCGGTTTCGAGGTTGCGATCGAAGATACGGGAAAGACCGTCGACTTCTACCAGAAGGTCCTCGGGTTTCGGCTTATGGCCGGCACAACTTTCAACAACGACAAGGTCATGAACGATACCGCCGGAGTACCCGGTGGCGCGTTCAAGCAGAGCCGCGGCCTGATTCCCGGGACGATGACCAACATCGTCTTCATTGAGTTTGCAAATGTGGATCGGAATCCTCTTAAGACTCGCGTTCAGGATCCAGGCACCGCAATTCTGCAGCTCATGGTACGGGATATGGACGGCCTCATGAAGACTCTCAAAGCGAACAATGCGAACATCATAACGACTGGCGGCGAGCCGGTAAGCCTTGGCCCCAGCAAACTCGTCATTGTCCGCGATCCCAACAATCTCTTTCTCGAGTTCATCCAGCGGTAGAAAATCGGGCCCCTCTCGTCCCAATAACAGTTCTAAAATAATAGTTCATCAATCATAAAGCTCCCGTTGAACTACTATTTTAGAACTGTCATTGGGGGGCACTTTCCGAACGATGTCTCCTCGGCGGATGACGCCCGGCCGCACAACGCGGGCATTGAGGCCGCGAAGATTCATCTCTCTTCCGCGAATCGAATTTACGAACTTGACCGCATCGACACCGAAGCGCGCGGCAAATTTTTTGCAGCCCGTATGGGGTGGTGTCGTGATTTCGAGAAGCGCGGAGCCAAGTTCGATCCGGGTGCCGGGGGGAAGATTCGATCCGCTGAGATCCATATCGATATAGAGCTGATCGCCTGCGAGCGCCCACCGGTCTTTTTCGCACGCAATCAGCGCGATGGCTCGCGAGTTCATGATATTGATCTGCATATCGGGATGCGGGTCATGTTGTTTCCAACAATCTCCCGACAACCCTTCATCGAGCGTTAACTGTCCTTCATCGATGAGCTCCCGTTGACCCTTGATCGGGCGTCGCACGATGAGTTCAATAGTTCCTTCGTCCCGCGGAGAGCGGCTGATTTCGGTGAGTCCATCTTCAAGTTCGGGCATCGTTCGTTGCGGCATAAAAAGATTTTAGCCGTGGATTGTCGATCTTCAATCTGTGTTATTAAGGTCAGCGTGAAAGTAAAACTCGATTATGGAAGCAATGGGCTGTCGGTTGACCTTCCGGCAGACCGGACCACGGTAATCGAACCGATTCATGTTCCGGCGGCGCCGGATCCGTCCGAAACATTGAGGCAGGCGATTGCGGCACCAGTCGGCCGGCGCCCTTTGCGGCAACTTGTGAAGGCGGGTCAGAAAATTGGAATCTCTGTCTGCGATATTACGCGCGCTCAACCGCGAGAGTTGATGCTTAAGGCGTTGTTTGGGGAGATGCCCGGAGTTCGGCGCGAAGATGTGACGATCTTCATCGCGACGGGAACGCATCGGCGAAACAGCGACGCCGAGATCGAGAAAATGATCGGAGCCGAGTTTGCGCGGACATGCCGCGTCGTCTGTCATGACGCCCGCGACAGTGCTTCGCTTGTGGATGTCGGCCGAACCAGCACGGGTGTGCGTGTCCTGCTGAATCGAGGATGGGTGGAATCCGATTTCAAAATCACCACGGGTTTTGTCGAGCCCCATTTCTTTGCAGGCTTCAGTGGTGGACCCAAGATGGTAGCGCCGGGGCTGGCCGGACTCGAGACCGTCATGACCCTGCATGATGCCACTCGCATTGCGCATCCTCGAGCGACGTTCGGTGTCATTGAAGGGAATCCGATACACGAAGATGTCCGGGAAATTTCCCGTATGACCGGAGTCGACTTCTCGGTAGACGTGACTCTCAATCGCGATCAGAAAATTACCGCTGCCTTTGCGGGTGACCTGTTCCAGGAGCATGCCGCTGCGTGTTCGTCTGCTCGCGAGAAAGTCATGCGCGCTGTCGATGCGCCGTTCGATGTGGTGCTGACCACGAACTCCGGATATCCGCTGGACCAAAACCTTTATCAGGCGGTGAAGGGAATGTCGGCGGCAGTGAAAGTGGTCAAGGATGGCGGGACGATCATCTGCGCCGCCGAGTGCCGCGACGGCATTCCTAACCACGGTCCCTATGGAGAATTGCTCACGACCAGGGAGACGCCGCGAGAATTGCTCGAGATGATTATGACGCCCGGATTTTCACGCGCGGATCAGTGGCAAGTGCAAATCCAGGCTCAAATTCAGACCAAAGCGAGAGTGCTGGTGAAGGCCGATGGCCTGTCGAGGGATCAGTTGCGCGCGGCGAAGTTCGATCCGGTTGGAGATGTTAGTGAGAGTGTGAAGGACGCCCTTGCCGCCGCGGGCCCGAACTCCACGTTGTGCGTATTGCCGCAGGGGCCGCAGACGGTTCCTTACCTGAAATAGGGATCAGGAGCTTTGTGATTGATGAACTATGAATTGTTATTTGCGCTCTTCATCTAACAAATAACAATTCATAGTTCATCAATCACAAAGCTCCCGATCCCATGGCAATACGGAAAGCGCGCCTGGCCCCAATTCCTACTTCTTTCCCGGCAACGCAAACGTATAGATTGCGCTGTGCATGCGGTTCGGCGTGATGGGAACCGCGACAGGCCCCATCGTTCCGCTGATCAGTCCGGGAATCGCGAGATTGTCCCCTGTGATCACGGAAACATATTGTCTGCCGTTGGCCGCGTAGGTAATGGTGCTGACGGAGATCGGCCCGCCCAGCGCCTGCTCCCAGAGCACCTTCCCGTTATCTGCGTCGAACGCTCGAAACTTCCCATCGATATCGCCCCAGAAGATCAAGTCTCCCGCGGTAGCAACAACTGCACCGGTTGTCGGCACGCGATTCAGGTGCCAGTACTGCGTCTCTCCTGTCGACATGTTCACCCGGGCAATACCATTCATCTGATTCGGATCCACGCCTTCGCGCCCAATTCCGCGACGCGCTTCGCCACCACCGCGACCGCCTCGAGCTCCGCGCGCTCCCGCTGCAGCTGCAGGGTCTCCTGCAGGCGCGGCCGGCGTTGTTGCGGCCGGATTCGCTGAGGTCATATCGAGGCAGTTATCGATGAAGGGCACGTAAAGAAAATTCTTCGCGGGATTGTAGGCCATCGGCCAATAGCTCTTGGTGTTAAAGAAGCATATCGTATGACGTTCACCGGGTTCATCGACGATGAGATCCTCGTTGATGAAAGCCTTACCGGTTTTGACGTCGATATTCGACAGGATAAAATTCGGAACGTTGTAGGGAAACGGCGTCGCCCACAAAAACTTTCCGGTTGCTCGATCGAGCGCCCAGAGCCCGCCGCCTTCGCCGATATTCACGGCGATGTCGTGCTGCTCGCCCTTCGGGATATCAGGATTGATCCATCGGACAAACTTTGAATCGGGGCGTACAGCCGTCCGCAGCAGAATTCTTTCCTCATTGATGTCTTCGTCCCAGTCGTCGCCCGGAAGATGCTGGTAGTACCAGACCAGCTTGCCTGTGTCCGGATTCAGCGCGACGGTCGAGTTGCTGTAAAGATCGGCAGGCGAAGAGAGTCCGATAGCGTTCGGATTGTTCTGGTGGCGCGCCCGTCGCGTATTTGGCGTCGGGTTCGCAATACCCCAGTACACCAGCCGGCGTACGGGGTCATAAGACCCTGGCAACGCCCAGGTTGACGCTGCTCGTCCTGCGAGGGGTGCGCCTCCCCACGAGGCATCGCCTACAGGATCATCGGGTCCGGCAACGGTGTAAAACCGCCAGACTTCTTTGCCGGTTTTCGCATCATAGGCTCCGATGTAGCAATTCGCGCGTCCGCCGTTGCATGTGCCGCCGGCGAGGACCTTACCTTCCACAATGATTGGTCCGGACGTGTGGCCACGAGAGTCGGCCTTCGTTTCCCACCGCAACTCCCCCGTTCTCGCATCCAACGCAACGACGAAGCTGTCCGGCGCGGTGTAATAGATCATGTCGTCGTAAATCGCGAGCGTCTTTGATCGCGAATTGCCAGCGCGTTTGTACTGCCAGATCTGCGCACCGGTCGCGGCGTCTAACGCTCGTACCGTTCCATCAGGAACGATCGTGTACATGACGCCACGGTAAACCGTGGGGATGGTCTCCGATGTTCCGGTGGGCAGATCGATCTTCCACGCGAGTTCGAGCTGGCCAACATTGCCCTTCGTAATGTCCTTAAGCGGGCTGTACCGCTGCGCGTCATAAGTCCGGCTGAACATCAGCCAATCGTCCGGACTGGGGTTCCGCAACATGTCGGTTGTCACAGGCACGAAGTCCTTCACCTGTCCTGCCCCGACTAATCCCCAAAAGACTATTGCAGCGACGATCGTGGCCATCGATGTGACGATACGCATAGGCTTCTCCTTATCTGGAAACCGGGCCCTCGATTTCTTAGGGCAGCGCGTAGACGACGAGCCGTTGGCTCGGTCCGGCTGTGCCGTTCGCGACAGTTATCGCGACATATTGCTTCCCATCCTTACCCTGATACGTCATGGGAACCGCGGTGCTGTTCAGATCGAGCGATGCGGCCCACAATTCCTTTCCAGTCTTTGAATCAAACGCGCGGAATTTTCGATCGTTGGTCGCCGTGATGAAAACCAGCCCACCCGCGGTGACGATCGGTCCACCGCTTCCCGCAGAGCCGACATTTTTCTTTCCTTCAGGCAGGCGATCGTCGACGCCAAGAGGAACCTTCCACGCAATGTCGCCAGTATTCACGTTAACCGCAACGAGTGATGCCCATGGCGGCCGGAAACACGGAACACTCACGTTCTGGCCGTTTGCTCCAACCATTGGGGCGGAGAACGCCGGACCCCCGCCAGTACGGGCATACGGCAGCTGACCTTGAGGATTTTCGGCATTGTATCGAGCGTTCTTATCCATGTATCCGGTGACGGGCGTGTCCTTCGAGTTGATGAAGACGAATCCACTGGTGGGATCGTAAGCGGAACCACCCCAGTTAGGCCCGCCGGTCAGCCCCGGAATGATGAGGCTTGGAGGATTGACGCCGTCGCGCAGCTTCCACGGTGTATATGGGCCGCTATTGTAGTATTTCGTATCGTCCCAAAGTTTCGTGCACGCCGCTGCATGCTCCGGACTCGTGTCCGACGGGAGCACAATGTCTTCTCGGGAAAGACTGACCCGTGCGACGGGCGGCGGCTTTACAGGAATAGGTTGCGTCGGCGAATACCACTCGCCGGGAACATCGCCTTTAGCCACCGGCTTCTCGGGAACATCATAGACAGGCTTTCCGGTGGTGCGATCAAGGATAAACATGAATCCCAGTTTGCCGCTCTGTGCGAGCGCGGGAATTGTCCTGCCGTCTTTAACGATGTCAAAGAGCACAGGCGCCGGCGGAAGATCATAGTCCCAGAGATCGTGATGCACCGTTTGGAAATGCCAGATGCGTTTTCCGGTTTCGACATTGATCGCGACGATCGTGTTGGAAAACAGGTTATCGCCCGGGCGATTTCCGCCGTAGTAGTTGTTGTTCGGTCCACCGATGGGCAGGTAGACGATGCCGCGCTGCTCGTCCATCGTTAGCGAGAATGCCCACACATTGGGTCCGATTTTGTCTTTCCAGGTGCCGTTTTGCCACGAGTCGTTGCCGAACTCTCCAGGAAGTGGAATCGAATGAAATTCCCAGAGTTTGTCGCCACTGCGGGCGTCGTAGGCTGCAGGGTTCATCGGGGGACCCGTGGCGATATAGGTGCCTGCGTCGAGGTGCTGTTCTCCAGGCCCGAAGATCATTGCGCCCATGAAGATCATGTTTTTGTAGACAAGCGGCACGCCTGTATAAGGATTCGACAGGGTAACCTCACCGTTGATGCCGAATGTTTTGTCGAGGGTACCCGTTCGCGCATCGAGAGCGACCAGTTTTTTGAGCGATGTAAATAGAATGCGTGGAGCATGCGTGGCATCGCCGGGCCAGTACGCCACTCCGCGGAATGAAGCGAGTCCTGAGGTCAGGGCATAGCTCCAGATTTCTTTCCCTGTTTCGGGTTCCAATGCCACAACGCGGTTGCCGGACGGCATGTACATCACGCCGTTCACCACAATGGGTGTCATCTCATTGAAGATCTCGGATGCGAGCGCCGGCGCAGGATTGATATTGCCCGAGGCGGGTTGAAGCTGATACGACCACTTCGTGGTTAGCGTCGCGACATTCGTCGTGTTGATTTGCGTCAGCGGCGAAAAGCGAGTACCCGCAAGATCGTGGTTGTACATAGGCCAGTCTGCACCCGCCGGTCGGGCAGGAGTGGCTGGTGCCTCTGCGTTCCCGCGCTGGGGCGTCCCGCGTTGCGTCGCGGGTGGCTGAGCTAACAGCGGCAGCATCGCCAAAAGGACCACGATCAAGGCGTACCGAATTCGCATGATGTTCTCCTGTGAAAATTCTCGGGATAGCTTATGCCAGGCAGGCCGGTTTATAGACCTGAAAATCCCTCATCCGGCCCTTCGGGCCACCTTCTCCCGGTGGGAGAAGGACAACCCGCAGGTCATTCCTTCTCCCTCCGGGAGAAGGTGGCCCGAAGGGCCGGATGAGGGATTTTCAAGTTTGGAGCTCTTTCTGCCGAAGCGCCCCGGAAATATCGGTTAAAGAGTCAGATGCCTTCGTACTCCGAAGGCACGTCGTTGCCCGGAACGCGCTGCCGCGGTTCTTCAAGCAGCGGTGTTATCGTCTCGAGCCACTTCAGGAAGTGCGGTGTTTCCCGATGTTTGATCGTGGAGTCTTCCGAGTCGTACGCTTCCGCAAAAAGGAAATGCGAAGGGTTGTTGCGCGAACGAAAGACGTCAAAGCGGAGGTTCCCCGGTTCCTGCCGCGCCCCAGCCTGGTTCAATCGCGACGCAACAAGAAATGCAGTTTCCTGGCCGGGCTTCACTTTGAAGAAGACACAAAAATTCTCGCTCATTCCACGTTCACCCATCCTCGTCGCTGATGGCTGGCAAGTTCTGCGTCGAGAATTCGAAGTTGTCTCAACCCGTCGGCGAACTGCGGGTATTCCGGTTCAGCAGCGGCGTCCTCAATCGAACGATAGAAACGCCGGAAGACCTGTTTAAAGGTATCGTGATAGCCCTCGCCGTGGCCGCCTGGAAGGTCGGCATAGGATCGCGCTTTTTCTTTCAACAGCGAAGGATCCTTCACAATCACCTGATTATTCGTATTGCGATTTCCGAGCCACAGTTCGTCAGGACGCTCCTGGTCCCACGACACCGAACCTTTGGTCCCATAGATCTCGATGTTGAGCCGATTTTTTCGGCCTGCCGATACCTGGCTGGCAGTGAAAGCGCCACGTGTCCGCGTACCCATCTGAAAGATGACAGAGCCGAAGTCCTCAGTATCGATTGGTGTTTCAGTGTAATCGGTGGGCGACAGCATTTTGCCCGTAAACGTTTCGACGGACCCTTTGGGCTGTTTGCGTACCTTGTGGAATGTCTGCAGATCCGCGCAAACCGACATGATGCGAAGGCCGGTGATGTGCTCGGCCATGTCGCACCAATGGGAACCGATATCGGCCATTGCGCGCATGGGACCGTTTTGAGATGTGTCCGCGCGCCAGTTCCAGTCGGTGTCGTAGAGAAGCCAATCCTGGGAATATGTGCCCTGAACAACGAGGATTTCTCCGAGCTCGCCGTCTTCGCGCAATCTTCGCATGTGTTGAACCACGGGATAGTAGCGGAGGTTGTGACACGTGCAGTTGCGCAGCTTCTTCGAACGCGCCAGTTCAACAAGTTTCCCGCCTTCGGCGCTCGAAGTAGTCAGAGGCTTTTCGCAGAGAACGTGTTTGCCGGCTTCCAGGGCCGCGAGCGAAATCGGCGCGTGCTGGGCGTTAGGTGTGCAAACATGAACGGCGTCGATGGAGGAATCGTCGAGGATGCGTCGATAGTCTGTTTCCACGCGTTCAACGCCGTAAGCGGCGGCGAGACTCTGAGCGGCTTCAAGACGGCGCCCGGCAATGGCCACGACATCCACCGTGCCAACACGTCGCACGGCTTCGAGATGGACTCGCCCCATAAATCCTGTGCCAATGATTGCGGTGCGTAATCTTTTCAATAGTCCTCGCTTGATGAGAGAAGGGAAGGAATCGCGCAGTGTAGGTGGCTGCCTGACTCCTGTAAACGCCACCCGGGTTTTCAGCAGTCTCTCCTCGTCTGAGGAGAGACTGCCCGATTAACAGTTCTACTGGGTCACAATCGGTTTGCCGTCCAGAGTGAGGACAAGCAATCGAGCAGCTGGCGCCTGCGGACCTTGCGGAGCCGCAGCGCCGCGTCCACCTCCACCGCCAGCGCCGCCACCGCCAGCTCCGCCACGACCACCGCCACCGCCTTGACCACCAGCTGCTGCAGCACCGCCAGGCGCTGCTGCACCCTGAGCGAGGGGAGCAGCCGCTGGAGTTGTCGGCGCACCACCAGCGGGTGCGGCCGGGGCTGCTGCAGGGGCCGCAGCCCCGGGAGCCGCGCCAGCACCTGGCGCACCGCCGCCGGGTGCCGCAGCTCCGACACCGCCACGACCGCCACCACCACCGCCTCCGCGACCACCGCCACCGCCTCCGCCAATGGAGCCTGCGACGGCAATGTACTGCTTGCCGTCGAGCATGAAGGTCATGGGCGGTCCGGGATTACCGACGCCCGTTGCTAAATCCAAAACCTGCTCACCGGTGTCGGCCTTGAACGCAAGCAACCGATTGGCGACGTTTGTGAACACCAGATTGCCTGCAGTAGCCAGCGTTCCGCCTGCATTGAATCCAGAGCTTGATCCTGCAGGTCCACGCCACGCTTCTTTTTGAGTGACCGGATTCCACGCAACAAGAATGCTTCCACGGCCCTGCGGACCAATGGTTGCAAGCGTGGGACCGCCTCCCTGTCCAGCACCGCCGCGGCCTCCACCGCCGCGAGCGCCCTGACCGGCTCCCGCCGCTGGCGGTGCGCCTCCAGCATTGGCGCCAGCGGCAGGTGCTGCCGGCGCGGCTGCAGCACCACCAGGCGTGGGCGCGGGAGGTACGGCTGCATTCGGGCCGGGGTCGAGACCGGGCGCCAGAGGCGCTGCCGCACCACCGCCGCGTCCGGCACCACCACCGCCACCACCCCTGCCGCCACCGCCGCCGGTTCCCATTTGCATGCGTCCGCGCCCGCCTTCAGGAATCTCTGCACTGCTGATGACGTAATTGGGATCCGCCTGGAACGGATATCCGCCGCCGATCGTGCTCGGAATGTAAACCAGGCCGGTTAATGGACTGAAGGATTGGGGCGGCCAGACATGGCCGCCACCGGGACCGGGCGTGACGTTGACAGTTGTTGTCGTGTACCGTGCCGCAGGATTGACATTGGCCTTACCGGTCTTCGGATCGATGCCGAGAGCCCAACTCACCGTTACCCAGGGTTCAGCGGAGATGAATTCACCGGTAACCCGATCAATCACGAAGAAGAATCCGTTTTTCGGAGCGTGCATCAGCACCTTGCGGGTTCGCCCGTTTATTCTTAAGTCAGCGAGTGTGATGTCGGCGATAGAGTCGTAATCCCAGTCATCGCCCGGCGTGGTCTGGTAGTGCCAGACGTACTTTCCTGTCGCACCCTTTACCGCAATGATGCAGTCCGTGCAAAGGTTGTCGCCGGTGCCGCGGCCGACGGAAGTCCATGGGCCAGGCTGACCCGTGCCGACATAAACAAGATCCTCATCAGGATCGTAGGCGATGCCGCCCCAGACCGGACCGCCGCCACCTGCGACCCACCACTTCTTATCTTTATCCCATGTCTTGGCCCACTCCGCCAAGATCGGTTGTTCGAAGGGCTTCGACGGATCGCCGGGGACGGTGTAGAACTTCCAGAGCTCCTTGCCGTTGTCCGCATCGTATGCAGCAAACAAGCCGCGCACGGCGTATTCTCCGCCGCTCGCTCCAATAATGACGCGACCGCCTTTAATGACGCGCGGGGCCATTGTGATCGTATAGGGCTGGTTGATCGGTGTGACGCGTGTGTTCCAAAGTTCCTTCCCGGTCTTTTCATCGAGAGCGCGAATTCTTCCATCAACGACAGGCGCGATGACCTTGCCTTCGTAGAGTGCGATGCCTCGGTTGACGGTACCGCAGCAGATTCTGGATTGAATGACCGATTGGTTGACTTCGGGGTCCGAATGCCAAAGTTCCTTGCCGGTGCGCGCATCCACAGCGTAAACGACACTCCACGGGGTGATGCTGTACAAGACGCCGTTGGCTACAAGATGCGTCGCTTCCTGGCGGGTACCTGCCCCGACATTTGGAATGTCAAACGACCACGACAGCCCCAGTTTGCTGACGTTTGATGCGTTGATCTGATCAAGTGGGCTAAAGCGAGTTTCCGACCAGTCGCGGTTATAAGAAACCCAGTCTTCCTTACTCTTTGCGGCATCTTTTAGAGCATTGTCATTGATCCGCTTGCTGTTTTGGGCCACGGCAACCCAGGCAATCATGATGAGAAGTGCGGATACGAGTAACCATCTCATCGCGAGTGGTTTACGCCACATATTAAAACCTCCAAGTCGTGTCGAACGTGTCGAGCAGCCATACCGGCGTCTCACCCGGGTCGCATTGCCCAGGTTTCTGTTTCTAAATCATTAGTCCCAGGTTTTTAGTCCTGCCTTTGAATTGCGAAGCATAGTAACAAAACCAGCCACTTCCCCAAACAATTTGTCGGCGCGTAGAATAGAATGCGGCGTAGATTTTGAAGCAGTCTGATCCAACAAAGGATGGTGGTAACGATGCGTTCGAGAATGATGCTGCTTGTCGCTTTAACGATAACATTCGGGGCCATAACGGCATCGATGCGTGTTACCGCGCAGAACAACGCGAAGGCTCCGCAGGTGACATTTAATAAAGATGTTCTTCCGATCCTCCAGAAGAACTGTCAGGTTTGTCATCGTCCCGGAGAGATAGCTCCGATGTCCTTCATGACGTATGGCGACACGCGTCCATGGGCAAAGGCGATGAAGACTGCCGTTATTGCAAGGCAAATGCCCCCATGGTTTGCGGATCCCGGTTATGGGCATTTCAAGAACGACCGGCGATTGAGTGATGCGGAGATTCGCGCCATTAGCGATTGGGCAGACAACGGTGCAGCGGAAGGCGATGCAAAAGACAAGCCGGAGGCGGTGGCGTTCGAAGATGGTTGGAACATCAAACCGGACATGGTTATCGAGATGCCGAAGGACTTCAACATTCCGGCGACAGGCACGGTGGCGTACCAGAACATACTTGTGAAGGTGAACTTTCCGGAAGATGTCTGGGTTGTCTCGGCTGAGATGCGCGCCGGCAACCGTCAGGTTCTTCACCACGGACGGGTCTTAGTGCGTCGGCCGGGAATGGAGTTTATGAAGGACGCGGTGCCCGGGGAAGCCTATCCCACCGGCAGCCTTGAAATGGCGCAGGCAGGAGCGCCGGATACGCTCGGCAAGTTCAATCCGGGACTCGGCCCGCAGGATTTCAGCCTCTTCGACTCGGCGAAGTTCATCCCGAAAGGTTCAGACCTTGTCTTCAATATGCATTACACCGCGGTAGGCAAGGCCGCGACCGATCGATCAAAGGTGGGTCTGGTCTTTGCAAAGAAGCCGCCGAAGCTGCGCTATTTCATGCATAACGGCCCCACAGGTTCCAACCTCGCCATACCCGCGGGCGCAAGCAACGCGGAAGTTGTTTCCGAAATGACGGCGCAGGTGGATGCGCAGCTTGTCTACATGCAGCCGCATATGCATCTGCGAGGCAAGGATTATGAACTTCGCATGGTCCTGCCGTCGGGGAAATCTGAAGTGTTGTTCCGGGCAAAGTGGGATTTCAACTGGCAGATCGGCTACGACCTGGATAAGCCTATTGCGATTCCGAAGGGGACTCGCATCATCGGCGTCGCGCACTACGACAACTCTGCCAACAACAAGTTCAATCCCGATCCGGCAAAGCTCGTCGTGTGGGGAGATCAGAACTGGGAGGAAATGCAGAACTGCTTCCTGGGCATTCTGATCGATCCGAAAATCGATCCGACGACGGTGTTCGCGCCGTCGGGACCGAGTTTGTTGCCGCGCGGAGACTCCGGCCCGACCGTCGCCGCGCTGACGCCAGGGAAATAAGAATCAGAAGATCGGGAGCTTTGTGATTGATGAACTATGAATTGTTATTTGTTAGCTGAAGAGCGCCAGATTGCGGGCAGGTTCGAGACGCAACTGGGATGCCCTCTTAATCTCGCAAATAACAATTCATAGTTCATCAATCACAAAGCTCCCGATCCCCTGCTCCCCTCTTTCGGTCAAAACACTGAATCCGGAAAGTAATACTTGCTCGCATTTTCCGGATTCACCATGAACACATCGATAGTGATCTTCTTCTGGCCTTGCTGTGCCGCAGCCAGGTCGAGTTGCTCTTTTGTAATGCCGAGATGTTCGGGAGCTCTGCCCGCGGCCGCTGCGATATTGCCATCTTTAAGATGCGCGACGGCGATATCGATTCCTGCGGCAATCATCGCTGGAGGATACGTGATATCCGCCGGATAGATCGGATCCTTGTCCATCACGCGTTTGATAATGTCTTTCATCCCCGCGCCGCCGAGAATCCACATCTGATTCATGCGGCCGGCTTCTTTGATGGCCTTTTCGGCGCCCAGCGCCATGTCGTCGTCTGATGCCCAAACCGCGTCGATTTGCGGATACGAGGCAAGGTAACTCTGCATCACTTCCAGGGCTTTCTGCTGGTTCCACATTCCCGTTTGCGCAGACAGCACCTGAATCCCCTTGTTCGCATTGAACACCTGCATCGCGGCCTCGTAGCGATCGGTATCCACGGAAGAGGGAATGCCGCGAAGAATCACGATTTTGCCCTTACCCTTCAACCGATCCACCATGTACTCGGCGCTCTTTCTGCCGAAGGCCTTGTTGTCACCTTCCAGAAAAACATCGACCACAGGCGTCAGCGTATCGGAACCACGATCGACACTGACAAGAAAGATCCCGCGATCCTTCGCCTTCTTTGCAACCGGTGCGATGGCGTTAGGCTCGGTGGCGAGTAGAACGAGGCCTGCGACCTGCTGCGTCATCATGTCTTCGATATCGCTGGTTTGTTTACCGGGCTCGTTCGCAGTGGTGTAGACGAAATCGACGTCGGGATAACGGTTGATCTGAGTTTGGGCCCAATATCCAACTCCAGCGGTCCATCCGTGATCCGCTGCAGGAACAGAAACGCCAATCTTGATCTTTTTCTGTTGTTGCTGGTTGGTGCCGGCGCAGCCATATGCCGCGAGCAGAGCAATGAATATAAGGACGAGTGGGGTTCTGTTTCTAATCATCGGCGCGCATTATAGTGACACCTCCAAAGCTTGCGTAGATAATTTTCCCGTGCGCCGCTTCGTTCTCGCTTTCTTGCTTATTTCCTCTCTTCCTGTTCCGTTGCGCGCAGCCGAACGACGCGATATTGGACTTACTCAGAAGGGTGCACGCATTCAGGCTTTCTTTGTCGAAGGCGAATCCGCCGCTTCGCCCCTTGTCATTCTAGTTGGCGGGCTGAACGGCGTCGGTGGCTCCTCCCGCGCTGTAGAACGAGAAATACAGAGATACGAGGGAATCGCAAAGAACCGTCGGACCTTCAGGTTGATCGCCATTCCTTCTCCGAATCCCGAGCGCAGCCCTCTGCAGTTTCCACCTGGGGGCGCTGCTTATCGAGAGAACGCCGAATCTCATGTTCTATGGAGATGGATTGGAAGTCATGCGCCCGATCTCGTTGTCGTTGCGGGTGAGGATTTTGGCCTTGCTCAGGCCTTGTCGCAAAAGGTCGTGGCGGGCTTCGGCAGGATTCCCGCAACCCGTATAGAAGTGACCAGCGCTCTTCTCGCCGGGATCTCACCGACGATAGCCGTTTCCCAGGCACACGCCGAACTCGATCGCCGCGACGGACGTTCTGCGCGTCAGCTCGCCGATGATCTGGCGCAGGTGTACGGGCACGACTTTGATCAGCTTACCTACCTGCCCGGAATGGCCCTCATCGGACAGTTGCGGCTTGGAAACACAGCGGAAGTGGTCCGTCTGGCCGCGCGCTATCTCGACGGACGAGATAATCTTGCGCGGGCGAGTTCACTGACGCTGGCCGGGCATCTCGTCTTTGCGGAGCTTGCCGAGAAAACGAGTGACGCTCGTTACGTAAATTTGGTCCGCAAGGCAGCGGACACAGGATTTACAGCTGACGGAGCTATGAAGGAGTCGATGCCTTATCACGATGAGATGAGTGACTCCGTGTTCATGGCCATTCCGCTGCTCGCAAAAGCCGGCAAACTCACCGGAGATCGAAAGTACTTCAACATGGCAGCGCGCCACCTCGCGTTCATGCAGAAACTGGTGCTCCGCCCCGACGGCCTCTATCGCCATTCTCCGTTGACGGATGCTGCGTGGGGCCGGGGAAATGCCTTTCCCGCATTGGGACTCGCACTGGCGCTTTCGGATTTCCCCGAGGACCACCCGGCCCGCGACGTGATGATTTCCGCTTTCGTCCAGCACATGGCGGCGCTCGCTCCTCTTCAGAATCCTGATGGCCTTTGGCTGGAGGTGGTCGATCACCCGGGGGCGTATGCGGAATTTTCTGCAACCGCGATGATCGCCACGGCAATGCTTCGCGGCATTCGAAATGGTTGGCTCGACTTCCGCACTTACCAGCCTGTGGTCGATCGAGCCTGGCATGCAATTCTCGCCAGGGTCGCGAACGACGGCGTACTCCTGGATGTCTGCGAATCGACGAACAAGCAACGCACTCTCGATGACTATCTTCGTCGCACCGCGATCTTCGACACGGACCCGCGCGGCGGAGGCATGGCGCTTATCTTTGCGACGGAGATGGCGGGTCTGAAGTAGGGGAGATCTCCCTTTCCTGTTGATTTCGGCATCTGTATACTGTACTAGCAGAGTAGACAGTCCAGATGATTCTCAGGCTCAATCCATCTTCGGGCATTCCTCTCTATCTGCAGCTCATCGAGCAGGTAAAGCACGCGATAGAGACTGAAGCGATTCGTGCGGGAGATCAGCTTCCCTCTGTGAGAAAAATGGCCGAAGACCTGGTCATCAACCCCAATACCGTTGCAAAGGTGTATCGGGAACTCGAGCGCGAAGGAATCATTGAAGTCCGACACGGCGCAGGAGCCTATGTCCACGACTCCGTCGTGTCGCGCACGAAGCTCATGCGCAAGGCCCAGGGAGTTGTCGAATCGGCTGTGGATCGCCTGGCATCGCTCGACCTCACCGAGGACGAGGTTCGCAGACTTGTCGAGAACGAGCTGGCGGTTCGGCGCAGCAAAACCTCAAAGAGATGAATGGAGATCCCAATGGCGGAGTGGGTGATTGAAACTCAGGATCTGAAAAAGGCTTTTGGCAGGCAACCGGCCGTTGATGGCTTAAACCTTCGAGTGCCGTCAGGAAGCATTTTTGGCTTTCTTGGAAAGAACGGCGCAGGGAAGACAACGACCATCGAGTTGCTGCTGAACATTGTGAAGCCCAGCAGCGGTCATGCCACCGTCTTCGGCGTTCCGATTGCGGATACCCTTCGATCCACGGAAATCCGAAAGCGGATCGGATTTGTCAGCGAAGACAAGGGACTCTTTCCCTACATGACGGTCGAGCAGATTATCCGATTCACGCGGTCTTTCTTTCCCAGCTGGCGCGATGACCTGGAACGTCGTTACCTCGAAATGTTCAACCTGCCTTTAAAGAAGAAAGTGGGGGATCTGTCGAAGGGGACAGGCTCGAAGCTCATGCTGCTTCTCGCGGTGGCTCGCGGCGCAGATCTACTGATCCTCGATGAGCCCACGGACGGACTGGATCCGGCGGCAGTCGATGAGGTCCTTAAGGAGCTGGTCTCCCTGGCCGCGTCGAGTGGGATAACGATTTTCTTTTCGTCCCACCAACTGCCGGAAGTGGAGCAGATTGCGGAGCACGTCTGCATCATCGATCGCGGCAAAAGCATTGTTGAGGGGGCGCTGGACGATCTGAAGGCTCAATATCAACGAATCCAGGTCGTTGTCGACCGCGAATTGAACGAGCCGGTGCGCTGGGTTGATGGCGTTGTTAAAGTCAGGCAGGAAGGCCGGACGCTCTCCCTCCTCGTCAGTCGCAATGTCGAAGCGATTCTCGCCCAGATTCGATCTCTGCCCGGCGCGTCTACGGAGCAGTTTCCTGTGAGCTTAAAGGATATTTTTCTTGAAAGTGTGAGGAACAACTAATGCTGTTGATGAAGAACTGGATGGAGACGCGGTGGCGCTTTGCTTTCGCTGTCGGAGTACTAGCCTTCTTTATGGTCGCCGGATACATGCACTCCTCAGATGCGCCTCGCCCAAACCCTGTACCCGCAGAGCAGCGTCTCCCCATAACACTTTCCACGTTCTCGCTTTTCTCCGTGATGCTGTCGGTCACGCTTGCGGGCGCCGGTGTTAGGACCCAGGCCCCTTTTCGAGCCGGCAAGGGACAGCACGGCTCGACTCATTTCACTCTTTCCCTTCCTGTTAGCCGTCTTCGCCTTCTTACGATGCGAAGCGGCATCGGCGCTCTCGAATTGTTCGCTGTGGTCTCTTTGGGTGTTGCATGCCTGGCTTTGGTTCTGCCGCGTCAGTTTCCTGAATTGAACTTTCCCGCTCTGGATACTTTGAGGTATGCCTTCACTCTGTATACATGCCTGATGGCGTCCTTCTGTATTTCGGTTGTGCTCGCAACGTTTCTCGATGATGTGTGGCAGATGTGGGGCAGTCTACTTTTGATAGCCGCAATCCGTGGAGCGTCGGCCGCAATAAAAATTCCTGAAAATTTTGATCCGTTTCGAACTGTCGATTCCGCTTCTCCTTTTATAACGCACACGATTCCGTGGGGTGCGGTAGCAGTTTGCCTGACGTTTGCCGCCGGCCTGTGGCTTGTCGCGGCCAGGATCGTGCAGACGCGTGATTATTGATATCGAGGGCTGAGCCATTCGTATTACAAAGATGGAGGTAATTCCTTGAGAAGATTTGCCGTTGTGATACTCGCATTTGCCGTTTGTATGCCGCTGATTGCGAGAAAGCAGGTTCCGAACGTGCCGGGAGCCGGAGCCCTTAACGGACAGTCCCCAAAGGCAACCGTGGCGGGTACGGTTCTCCGCTCTACCACTGGTGAGCCGATTCCTCGCACCACCGTGACAATGACCCGTGTTGCGCCGCAGGGAGCGCGAGGAGGCGGCCCACAGGGACCGTTGGCAACGGGGCAACAGCCACAACAGGCCCAGCAACAACCCCAGACGTTCACCACGAATACTGACGATCAGGGCAAGTTTCAGTTCAAAGATGTCGACGAAGGTTCCTACCGAATCATTGCTGCGAGGAATGGATTCGCGCGCATGGAATACGGGCAACGCACCTTCAATCGCCCAGGTACTGTGTTGAATGTCCGCGCGGGACAGCAGGTCACCGACATTTCATTTCGTTTGAGTCCGGCGAGCACGATCAGCGGACGGGTTCTGGATTCCCTTGGGGAGCCGCTGCCGGGTGTTACTGTGCAGGCCCTTCGTTCCACGTACGACGCAACAGGAAGGCGCACTCTACAGCCTGTAGGGTCCGCGCGGACGAATGATCTTGGCGAATATCGCCTTTACTGGATCAATCCTGGCCGTTATGTTGTCAGCGCCAACGCAGCTCGCTCAACACTCGAACTGATCACGGCCGGCGCATCGCAGGCCGCAACCCAGGCCCAGAATCCGGCGCAGGCGCAGCAGGCCCAGCAGGCCGCCGCGCTGTTTGGAGCCGGCGCCAATCCCAATGAGGTCACGGATTCTGGGTTCGGGTTGACCTACTACCCGGGCACGGCGGAGGCTGCCAGAGCCCTGGGACTCGATCTGCAGCCTGGCGCAGAAATGCGGGGAGTGGACTTCACGCTGATCCGAACGCAGCGTGTCCGCATTACTGGGACAGTCATCGACACAACCACTGGCCGTCCTCCCCAGAACGCCGCAGTTTCTGTGTCTCCCCGTGACGCAACAGCGTCTTCGCCTCTCGATGCGCTGCTCGGTCTCGATCCGGGCGGGGGCAATCGATACAACCCGGCGACAGGTGAATTTGTCGTCGTGAATGTCGCGATGGGTTCGTACTGGCTGCAGGTAATAGCTCAGGGGCAGGCATCCCCACCGCCTGGAACGCCGGATACACCTCCGACAACGCAGGAAGCGCTTAATGCCATCAATTCGATCAACTCCGCACGCATTCCAATCGATGTCGTTGGCTCGGATATCACTAACCTGACGCTGAACGTCGGCCCCGGCATGACAGTGGCCGGCCGCATCCAAATCGAGGCGGCGCAGGCCGCGAACAGTACAGACCTGCAGCGCATCGGCGTCCAATTGCAATCGGCTTCGGGCGGAGGGAACATTCTTGCTTTGCTGCAGGGCGGCATTGTTCGCGCAACTGCGGACGGAACATTCTCAATTCCTCGAATCACAGCCGGTGATTACAAGCTCGTTGTCAGCGGGCTGGGGCCAAACCTGTACCTGAAGAGCGCGCGATTGGGCCAATCCGACGCGTTGAACGGTGTGACGATTTCCGAGCCCCTGAGCGGATCACTCGAGATTGCATTGCGCCCGAATCCCGGACAAGTCTCCGGTAACGTCGTTGATGCAACCCTGAAACCCATTGTGGGAGTCCAGGCCGTTCTGGTTCCCGAACAGGCGCGCGATCGTCAGGATCTATACAGGACGGCTGTTACCGATCAAGATGGACACTTTACGTTTCGGGGCATCACGCCCGGTGATTACCGAATCTTTGCGTGGGAAGACATCGAACCATTTGCCTATTTCGATCCTGCCGTCGTGAAACAATACGAAGCCGCAGGCAAAGCGATTCGTGTTCAGGAAGCATCAAGTGAGAGCGCCGAAGTTCGGTTGATCCCTGCCGCAACACCGTAAGGAATTAGGGGACGGGGAAAGATCTGGGGACAGACTCCGAATTCGCGAACTGGGAAGTTTTCGAACATGCCGACTCTTCGGTTCGCGAATTCGGAGTCTGTCCCCAGATCTTTCCCCGTCCCCTAATTCCTTAATACCCCCGATTTCGTGCAGACGATTGAAGTCACTGTTCTAGACTCTTCTATCTATGAATCGAGTCCTTGCCTTGATGATTGGCTTGACGGTGTTCTTCAGTGCGTGTGCGAATAAAAACGATTCGAAGTACAAGGAGCTGAAAGATTTTCCGGAAACGTCGGACCAGGAGATCCCCTTGAGTGCGCCACTCCAGGTCAACGATCTTAAGGTTGGCACTGGGGAAGCTGCGCAGAAGGGAGATACCGTTCTGGTGCATTACACCGGTTGGCTCTATGAAAACGGCGCCCGTACGACACAGTTTGATACCTCCCGAGTGCCAGATGGTGAGCTTTTTGAAGTCACAATAGGCGAGACACAGGTCATCAAGGGGTGGACGCGAGGTTTGGTGGGTATGAAAGTCGGAGGCGTCCGTCAGTTGATCATTCCTCCGGAACTTGCATACCGTGCAGAAGGAAAGCCGCCTAAGATCCCTCCCTCGTCCACGCTGGATTTCGAAATCGAAATGTTCGGGCTTTTTAAAGGACAGCCTACGGACGCTCCGCCCGCTGCAGAAGAACCGCACCGATAATAACGAGTCCTTTCACCAAGCCCTGCAGGTACACCGATACCTGCAGAAGGTTCAGCATGTTCTGAATCACGCCGAGGATGAGGACGCCAATCACCGTACCCACGATCGTTCCGGCGCCTCCTCGCATCCGGGTTCCACCGATCACCACAGCTGCGATGACATCAAGTTCATAGAGCGTTCCAGAACTGGAACTGCTGATCGATGCCAGCCGTGACGCAACGAGCAGCGCCGCGATTCCCGTGCACAGCCCCAGGAGTGAATAGGTCAGAATCTTCACACGGTCCACGTCGATCGCGGAGTAGATTGCCGATCGTTCGTTCGACCCAATCGCCACAATGTAGCGTCCGAGACGTGTCCAGTTGAGAATGATCCATGCGGCGAAGGCGACGATTGCGAAGACCATTACAGGCCAGGGAAAGAGAAGCGGAACCGGAGACGGCGCGCTGGGCGCAATGTTCGTTCCCGGAATCGCGATGCCACCGGCCCCAATCTTTCCAAAGAGGCCCGTGCCTTCCGCCCGATATTCACCACCGGCAACCAGCGCCATGGAGAGAGAGCGATACGCAGCCAGCCCGCCTAAAGTCGCGATGAACGGAGCGAGCTTTCCTTTGGAAATGAGGAGGCCGTTGACAAGGCCCGCAGCCACTCCACCCGCGATGATCAAAGCAAATGCTCCGATGACAGCCGCCAACTCTGGAGCGCCGCGGGAGAGAAGGGAATTCAAAAGAAGAATCCCAATCCCGCCGAGAAAGGCAACGAGCGAACCTACAGAGAGGTCGATGCCTCCGAGTGTGATCACCAGGGTCATTCCCATTGCGATGACACCCACAAACGAAACTTGTCGCAGGATGTTGAGGAGATTCTCCGGCTTAATCAGGATGCTTTCACCCTTCGTCGCAATCTCGTAGAGGATCGTGAAAGTCACCAGTCCCGCGAGGGCAATGGCGGGAACGATCCAGACGGGCAATGTCGATGTGCGTCTCATGCGCCGGAGGCTTCCAATCCTGCGGCATGAATAATCTGTTCTTCCGTTGCATGTTGTCCATCGAGAATCGTGACCAGCCGTCCGAGACGCATGACGCCGATGCGATGACACATCCCAAGGAGTTCGTTCATTTCCGAAGAGATCATGATGCACGACAACCCCTGCGCCGCCAGTTCGTGAAGCAGATGGTAGATCTCCTCCTTGGCGCCGATATCCACCCCGCGAGTGGGTTCGTCAACGATCAAAACTTTTGGGGACACCTCGAGCCACTTCGCGAGAAGAACTTTCTGCTGGTTGCCGCCGGAAAGTGTTGAGACGGCATCAGTGAGCGATGCGGCATGCAGACGCAACCGCATGGCGTGACTTTGCGTCGCGAGTCTCTGTTTGCTGCGGTTCAAAACGATTCGCGAATAGCGGCGGAGCGAGACTAGAGTCGTGTTATCGATGATGCTCATGTTCAGCGTCAGACCTGCGTCTTTGCGGTCCTCGGCGAGATAGGCGATACCGAGACGTGTCGCGTCTACGGGACCATTGATGCGGGTGGGTTTACCCTTAACAAAAATCTGGCCGTTCGATTTGTGACGCAGGCCAACGATGGCTTCCGCGGCCTCAGTTCTTCCGGCACCGATAAGGCCGGCAAGCCCGAAGATCTCTCCGGAGTGAACATCAAAGGATAGGTCGTCGACTCGATCCGGCACGGAAAGATTCTGTACCGAGAGCACGACGTCGTCCCAGTGCGCCCTGCGGGGCGGGAAATAGTCCGTCATGGGCCGCCCGACCATCAGGCTTGCCAGGCCTCGCTCGTCTGTTGCGCGTACCTCCGCGCTATCGAGCGTTGTTACCACTCTTCCATCGCGGAGGACTGTAATCCGGTCACTGATTCGCAACACCTGCGGAAGGATGTGCGAGATGAAGACGATAGTCACTCCGGTCTGCCGCAGGTGATCGACGAGGCCGAGGAGTGCGTTCGATTCGCGCTCGGTGAGCGTTGCGGTGGGCTCGTCCATGATGAGTACGCTGGCGTTGTAAGAAAGCGCCTTTGCGATTTCAACCATCTGTTTGTCCGCGATGGAAAGCGTGCGGACCGTCCGGGCTGGATCGAGCGTGTGGCCGATACGATCGAGAAGCCGCCGAGACTCATCCTGAGCGCGGTGGCGATGAACCAATCCTCCACGAGTAAATTCACGGCCAAGGAAAATGTTGTCTGCAACGGATAGCTCGTCGACCAGGTTCAGTTCCTGATGGATCATCACGATGCCCAGCTTTATCGAGTCGAGAACCCCATGAAGATGGACGCGCGAGCCGTTCACGAGAAGTTCGCCGGAAGTCGGATCTTCCAGGCCGGACAGCACTTTCATGAGTGTGCTTTTTCCGGCACCATTTTCACCAACCAGCCCATGAACCTCACCGCGCATCAGCTGAAGATCGACTGCATCGAGCGCGCGGACGCTTCCGAATCGTTTGGAAAGGTTTTCGACTGATATGACGGGCGGCACGGTTCTACAACTTACAAGGAATTCGAACCACGTCGATCGAATTCGGCTACTTCGGAATCCTTGCGCTTATACCAAGAAACTTGATCGTGGTCGACTCTTGATTTATAGGAATGCGGCATGAATTCACGACGTTCCCTTGCACTTCTCTTCGTGGCTGGCCTTGGGATAACCGGCGGCATACTGCTTGCAGGAATCCAGGCTCCAATTCCCTCGGACACCAGGAACCTTGCGGAGACCGATTGCACGGCTCAGAAGCTTGGATCCACTATTCCGGTCGGTTCGATCGGAGAGCCTGTCGCCGGAGTGACGCTCAGCGCGCCGCGATGGGTCGCGGCTGGCGGTACAACTCCCGCCTATTGCTCCGTAGATGGAGCGATGGCGCCGATGGACACGAGCGCAAACGGCCGTCCGATCAATTTTCGCGTTGTGCTTCCTGCATCGTGGAGTCGCAGGAGCGTGCAGAGCGGGGGCGGTGGTTTCAATGGGAATGTTCCGAATTTAACCGGCGCTGAGGTTGGCGGCCTTCTGCGCCAGGGATTCGCGACATACGGAAGTGATTCCGGACACAATCAAAGAGATCTTCGGGAAACCCCGGAATGGACTCTCAGCGACGAAGCGATCAAGAACCTCGGCTACATGCAGCTCAAGAAAACCCACGATGCGGCAATCGTTTTGATGCAGCGCGCGTATGGGGAGCCGCCAAGGATGAACTATTTCGTTGGAACATCGCAGGGTGGGCGCGAAGCGCTGACCGTTGCGCAGCGCTACCCGCAGGACTACAACGGCATTGCCGCGAACGTCCCGATCGTGGGGCTCTCGTCGCTGATGCTCGGGCCGGAATTGATACGCATCCAGGAAAAGCCGGCGGCCAACTGGGTCACGCTTGCGAAGGTGAATGCAATTCGCGGCGAGTTCGTCCGCCAGTGCGACAAACTCGATGGATTGGCTGACGGCATCATTAACAACTATATGGCGTGCCGCGCTATTTTCGACATGAGTCAAGGCTCGCCGGATCGCAACCCGTGGACAGCAAAGCGCTGTCCGAACAATGTGGATCCCAATCCCGCCGATACAACGAACGCGGCGTGTCTCACCGACGGTCAAATTTCCACACTCAAGCTTGTCTATAGCCACTATCGCTATGCAACGCCTCTCGCAAACGGTGTGACAGCTTTCGGCATGTGGACACCGACGACCGATCCGTCGGGCAGCGGGTTGATCGTACCCACTCGCTACAAGAGCCAGGAAGGTGCGCCCGAGACTGCTCCCATGCATACGCACCTGGGTGTGCTGGGTGTCACCGGCTTCCTGATGAAGAACGTCAACGCGAACCCGCTCGATTACGTGGAAGGCGGTCCATTGAACGCGCGTCGCGAAGTGTTGTCGCAGTGGCTCGACAGCAACAATCCCGATTTATCGACGTTTGCTCGTCGCGGCGGAAAGATGATTGTGGCGATTGGAACAAACGATACGCTTGCATCGCCAGGAGCGCAGTTGGATTACTATCAGGCGCTTGTCGACAAGATGGGCCGCACCCAACTCGATTCTTTTGCGCGATTGTATGTGCTGCCGCAAGCCGGTCATGGTTTGAATGGCAATAACTACGCGACGGATGGGGACGGCAAAACGATTCCCTCGGCTCCGATCCCGAGCTCCTGGGATCGCGTGAGCATGCTGATCAATTGGGTGGAACGCGGCGTCGCGCCGGGAATGTCGGAAACGGTCACCGCGGGTGAGAGAAGCCTTCCGCTCTGTTCGTATCCGACATATCCGAAGTACGCATCAGGGCCGGTGACGCAGGCGAGTTCCTATCGGTGCGAATAAGTGGGAGCCAGATCTCCCTCCCACTTATTTCAGGCGTTGCGCAAACAGCCAATCCTCCAGATCCGGCTCCTTAAACACAGTCTCCCAGATCTCGTGACCCACACCCTTGTACTCGGTGTAACGCGGAGAGCCTCCGGCGCGCTTCAACGCGTCGACCATTTTGCGGGAGAAGTCCACGGGAATGACATCATCGACTTCGCCATGAAATGCCCACACCGCGGTCTTTGCAGCGCGTGAGGCGATGCCGGCGTGACCCGCGCCGCAGAGGGGAATCGCTGCTGCAAACATGCCGGGTTTCTTTGTGATCAGTCCCCAGGCTCCAATGCCGCCGTTAGACTGACCGGCCACGTAGATCCGATTCGGATCGATGGTGTATTCCTTGCGGACGATATCGAGAATATCGAGAACAAGTTTCAATTCGTCGCTGAGGCCGGTTGATGCATTGTTATCCCAGCCGCCGGTGGACTGCGGAGCAAGAACAAACGCAGGGTGCTTGTCCTGGTTTTCCTTTCGCGTCCAGAAGTGTGTTCCCAGCCTGTTGTCGAGCGAGATCTGTCCGATGTTATCGTCGCCTGCGCTTCCGCCGCCGTGTAGCCAGATAACAAGGGGATATTGAATGCTTTTGTCGTATGTCCTGGGAACGAACAGACGATAGGGCATGCTCTGGCGTCCTTTTTTGTAAACGCGTCCGATAAAGCCGTCAACAGTATCTTGTGAAAGAAGAGGCATAACGATTAAAGCAAGCAGGCAAGTGGTTACGAGTGGCTGTCCCAGTGACCGTCTGTGCATGTTCCCCCGGTGATTTTGTCTGGCGGATTTTATCCCGGGCGGCATTGCGGAACAAAGGGGTGAGCCATGTGCAGGAGTTTTCCACTACAATCTGCGCCGTGCGCCAGACTTTGCATTACGCAGGGGTTCTCGCCGCGATGCTATGGCTTGCATCCTGTTCGGGCCTGAGTACATTGACGCCTGCGATGCTCGAGGAGGCCGAAGCAAAATGGAAGACGTTGAAGCCGTCTGACTACAGACTGGTCGTCGCAATGAAAGGCGATCGCGTGGAATTGGGAGAATTCGACGTGACTGTGGAGGGTGGCGCCGTCACTGCGCTGAAACGCAATGGCACTGCGGTGAGTTTGAGTGCCGGCCAGGATTATTCAATGGAGGGTCTTTTCAGAATCATTCACCTGGAAATGGACCTTGCGAAGAATCCCGTCCTGCTTGGCGCCCAGCCGGGGTATTCCGTGTATTTGATGGGCCGTTTTGATAGCCGAACCGGTGGTCTTCTGCATTACCGTCGGGCCGTCGGCGGCATCAGCAATTCGATCGATATTGAAGTCCTGTCGTTCGAAACGACGGGTTCGGGAAAGTAGAGAGGAGTTGAGCCATGCAGCGGTACCTGGGCAGATTTGAGGCGAGTGCATATACGCTCCTGCGTGTCGTGCTCGCATTTCTTTATTGGAGTCACGGACCAAAGTGGTTGTTCGGGTGGTTCGGCGGCAGACCGGGAGGGATGACCTTCGAAGATCTGCCGACGCGGTTTGTCGTTGCCGGCGTTTTGGAATCGGTGGGAGGCATACTCCTTGCGCTTGGGCTGTTCACTTCGTGGGTGGCGTTTCTGGCCTGTGGCGAGATGGCGGTCGCGTACTTCATTGCGCATATTCCGCGCGGAGGATGGATGCCGATCATCAACGGAGGGGAGATCACGGTCGCGCTCTGCTTCGGGTTTCTTTACATTGCGACGCGTGGCGGGGGGCCGTTGAGCCTCGACGCCATGTTCGGATCAGGTGCAGGAGCAAGGCCATCCGGCCGATCGCGCTAAAATGCTCGACCCGGTTCGGTCTGTGTGGTATATGCAAACGAGTTAACGCATACAAAAACGGACTAACTGGCCGGTTGAGAAGTAGGAGATCGATGTAATGCGAAGTCGAGTATGGGGTTTTGCGATTTCATTGATTGTCGCATCAGCATGCACCGTCATGCTGGTAGAAGTTGTGCTCCAGGGACAGGCTCGTGGCGCTGCTCAGACCGCGCCGGCTTACCGCGCTCCTCGCACGCCGGATGGAAAGACGCCTAACCTGCAGGGAATCTGGCAGTCGATGAATGAAGCCAACTGGAACATCGAGCCCCATTCGGCCGACTTTCCGCGACTGGCCGCCATGGGTGCAGCTGACGCGATGCCTCCAGGAGCAGGAATCGTGGAAGGCGGGACCATTCCTTATCTGCCTGCAGCCCTGCAGAAGAGGAAAGCAAATTACGACAAGCGCGCCACTCGCGAGGGCGATCCGGAAATCAGGTGCTACCTGCCGGGCGTGCCTCGGGCAATGTATCAAAACATGCCGTTTCAGATCATTCAGGGAACAGACTTCATCATGATGGCGTTTCAATACGCCGGCGCGCTGCGCACCATCTACATGAAGCCGACGCCCGGCCCTGCGGACAGCTGGATGGGCTGGTCCAACGGCAAGTGGGAAGGTGAGACTCTGGTCATCGACACGAAGGACTTCAACGGTCTGGCCTGGTTTGACAGAGTCGGAAATTTCGCGAGCGACAAACTGCACGTTGTCGAGCGCATCACGGCTTCGAGTCCCGATCATCTGGATTACGAAGCGACCATTGAAGACCCGCAAACATTTTCGCGGCCCTGGAAGATCAGCTTTCCGCTCTATCGCCGCAAGGAAGCAAACGCGCGGCTACTGGAATTCAAATGCGTAGAATTTTCGGAAGAGGTCATCTACGGCCATCTCCGCAAGGTACCCTTAAACTAGGAGGCAACAAATGAACTGTCGATGCCTGGCTTCATTAGGCGCAATGGCTCTTGCTGTTGGTGTCGCCGCCGGACTTATGGCGCCGCAACCGATGGCTGGTCAGGCCCAAAGTGCTCAACCCAAAGCGGCCGCTTCTACCCCGGCCAAGCCCTGGACGGCAAAAACGCCGGAGGGTGTCCCGGACCTCCAGGGGTATTGGACAAATAACAGCTATACGCCCCTTCAGCGGCCTGCCAATGTTACCAAGGAGTTTTACACTCCGGACGAACTGAAGGAAGCCGAGAAGAGGTCTGCGGAGCGAGAATCGGAGCAGACGGTTCCTGGTACGACGGGCGATGTCCACTATGACTTCACTCAGTTCGCTCTGGACCGCAGCCAGACTCGGCTGACGAACAACCTGCGAACCTCAGTCATCGTTGATCCTCCGAACGGACAGTTGCCTGCGCGCGTCGGCGCCGTGGCAGCGGCGCCGACTGGAGGGGGACGCGGAGGTGGAGCTCGAGGTGGAGGCGGGGGAGCCGCAGCGGCAGCTCCCGCTGGGGGCGCGGCCCCGGCAGCCGGTGGCGCAAGAGGAGCGGGTGCGGGTGGCGGAGGCGCGCGCGGCGCCGGTGGCGGTGGCGGCGGGGGTGGTAACCAGTACGACTCCGTGCAGGGCATCCCGATCGGCTCGCGGTGCATCTGGACCGCCAGCGCTGCGCCGATCATGATGCCTCCGGGATACAACCCTGCGTATCAAATCGCTCAGGGTCCGGGAGTCGTCATGATTCTCATTGAGAATCAGCATGAGGTCCGGGTTATTCCCACGGACAATCGTCCTCACGCTCCGTCGGCTGTGAAGCCCTGGCTGGGCGATTCGACAGGCCATTGGGAAGGGAACACCCTGGTTGTCGAAACGATGAACTTCAATCCGAGAACCTTGACGGGCACGTTCCAGGGAGCCAGCGATCAGCTCAAGGTCACCGAGCGGTTCACCCGGCTCACCGATGATTCAATCCGTTACGAGTTCACCGTCGACGATCCCAAAACATGGGTGCAGCCGTGGAAAGGCGAAATGCCTTTTGTGAAGATCAATGGACCCGTATTTGAGCACGCCTGCCACGAAGGCAATTACGGTATCGCGAATACGTTGCAAGCGGTTCGAAACGAAGAGAAGAAGGCCGCCGAGGCTGCGAAGGCCGCGCAACCCAAATAGGAGGAACAACAGATGCGAATGAAACTAACTATTGTGATGACCTGTTTCGCCTTGCTGGCGGCTGTGCCGGCGGCGGTGGCTCATCACGCGTTTGCCGCGGAGTTCGACGTGAACAAACCGGTAACGTTGAAGGGCACGTTTACCAAGTGGGACATGATCAATCCGCATTCGTGGTTCCATCTCGATGTGAAGGGCCCTGATGGGAAAGTTACGGAATGGATGATCGAAGGGGGCAGCCCTAACACCCTGATCCGCCTCGGAGTCACCAAATATACGCTCGAGATCGGAACGGAGCTGACTGTTGAAGGCTATCAGGCGAAGGAAGGTACCAATAAGGCCGTCGGCCGGAACTTCATTTTGAAGGATGGCACGCGGCTGTTCCTCAGCTTGAGCAGCGCGGTTCCTGGCGGCGCCGAAGATCCGAAGTAGATAGGAAAGCAAATGGGGGCCAGACGAATTCGTCTGGCCCCCATTTTTCTTATTTGGGCTTTGGCGCTGGAGCCGGCCGAGCAAACCGCGAGGCAGGGATATTCGCATTCGCCTGTACTTCAGTCAGCTGCGACGTTGATTGCCCGTTAGTCCATGTCACAATCCATTTGAACGGTATCTTCACCCCCGCGACATCACGATAATCACTGTAGTCGACTTGCGTGGGCACGCGTCCGACAGCCGTGTCCATATAGCGCAGAACACGCACCAGCAGCCCGCTCGAACCATCAAAGTAGAAATTCACCGGCGGCTGACGTGGATTTGTCCCCTGAACGACGCGAACGAGTTTGTTGTCGATGCCGGTGGCGCTGACGCGCCAATTCGCGAACGCCGCCTTGAGTTGCGAGGGAAACATCAGGATTGCGTCCAGTTTGGCGCCTTCAAGGTTTCCTCCGGACGGCGTATACAACGGTAGAGGTTTGTCTGACGCGGCAATCCATGCCGTGGTGCCATCGAAGACTCTTACGTTGTCTCCTACGGTCATCTTTACGACCATGGAGCGTTGAGAGGGCGCTTTCGCGTAGAGCTCCATGGGCACGACCGTCTGCTCAGTCTCGAATCCGATATACGTTCCCTTGCCGGAGTAGCTGGTCAGCGCATTCAAGCGTTGTGCGCCTCCGAGAGCCTGGATGTACTTGTCAAAGACCTGATCGACGGTCGGTCCATTGGGAACGTTCACGATGACGACATCGTTGGCGTCCTCGACAGGCGCAGCATATTGCGCGGCCAGACTGGGCAATGTGCGGGGAAGCATGTCGCCACGATGGCAGGTGTAGCACGTGATCGCGCGAACTCCCTTGAATTGATCCCGGTTAATGGCGTTCACCATTGTCACCATCTGGCGAGCCTTTACCTTCAGCGGTGTCTCATCGGCGAATTTTTCCCACGACCCGACGCTTTCCGCGACGTGACAGTCAATGCAGTTCAGCGTGAGTGCGGACGAGAACATGCCCATGGTGTCCATGAATTCGTCTACGGGAATTCCCTTGAGGACATCGACCTTTTTGAAGACCTCTTCGGCCATCGGCTGTCTTGTCGCCTGTGACGCTTGCCCGGCTTGCCCATTCGCAGACCCAATCATGAGCAGGCAGGCCGACAACGAACACAGGACACTTGCAGTGATTCGCCTTGATCCCAATATCATTACTGTCTCCCTTCGTGATGCTTGATAGTTCGAAGTGAGCGCAGTATATGCCGGTAAGAATTCTCAGGCAAACGAGGAGCGATACCCGAATCGTCACGATTTAGCAGCGGGCGCGGGCTGGCGTTTCCTGTTGCAGGCGTTCAGTTCGTTCGAACGGGGATTCCGAGCAGGATTTTCGCGGGGATCACCTCACCATTGCGGCGTGCGGGGCGGAAGGTCCATTTTTGAAGCGCGCTTAATACGACTTCGTTCAATGCAGGATCCGGGCTCTGCTTGATGGAAAGTTGCTCCATCTTTCCGTCGGTCGTTACAACCGCGTAAGCGATCACCAGACGGCCGGAATATTTGCGGACGAGATCGGCTGGCATGGCAGGTCTATCTTTGTCGATCGGGAACGGGAGAAGAACTTCCTGCTGACCTCCGACCGTTGCAACCCGCTCGCTTTCGGCTGTCGCTTCCAGTTGTTTCATGCCGAATTCGACGGTCCAGGTGACGGGGTCGTCCTGGATCGTTCGTCGCATGTCCAGATACGCGGTGTGCACCTGCTCGTTGCCGAAAACTCCGAAGTCTGGAAGACCGCCGCCACTCCCCCCTGACGCGAGAATGGTAATTCCGTAGGAAGTTTGAAGCGGAGGCGCGACGCCCTTGTTTGGAGCCAATGGGGTTGACGTCGCGTTTCGCGACGGCGTTGAAGAAGACGTTTCGGGGTTAAGGATTGTGATTCCCGGAAAGATGCCGGCTCCCGCTCCGGCAGTCAGCGTTGTAATTCCGCTGCCAGTCGGCGTTGTCGGTGTCGATGTTGTCTTGTTTGGAGTCGTCGAAGCGGTGGCGCCGTTGCCGGCCGTCGCGTTCGATGGACTCGGTTTTCCACCCGGCGCCGTTCCAGGGAATGTAAGGTTCGGTTGCGGCGAAATGGCAAACTCTCCCCGCGCTTCTCCCGCAGGGATGGCAACAGGCTTATCGATGCGGCCCGGCATCGGACTCAAAGCGACCAGCGGCTGATTCGTGAGTTGTGAAACGTCGAGGGGAAGGATTGCAGGTGATACCGGCCTCGCCGCGGGCGACGTCGAATCGGGCACTTTGATCCTGGATTCGGCCATCGGTGCAGCCAGGGGGCGAGCAGGCCCCGTCATTGGGATGTCGAGCTTGGGCGTCACCGCTTGCGGCAACGGCCGTGCCACCGGAGTTGGCGCGTCAGCAACTTTAATTTTGGATTCCGCCAACGGAGCGGCAAGCGGTCCAGACGATTCTGTCAGTGGCATATTTAAGGGCGCCACTGGCAGATTGCGGGCAACTTGCGTCTGCGGCGTACTCGCATCTGCCACCTTCAACTTCGACTCTGCGAGAGGCGCAGCCAGCGGTCGAGAAGATTCCGATGTTGTCGGAATGCCTAAAGGCGTTATCTGGGCTGGGCGCGTCGATTGTGCCTGGGATGTCGTGGAATCCAATACTCGCATCTTCGATTCTGCAAGCGGCGCCGGCAGTGGCCGACCCAGGGCGGATACGGTCAGGCTGGGTTCACCCGTGGGAACCGGCAATGCGGGACGCGCGATGGATGTGGTCTCTTGAGGAATCTTCAGTCTCGTTTCGGCGAGAGGTGCAGCCAACGGTCTGGCTGGTCCGGCAACTGTAGGATCTAGTTGAGCAAGAGACGCCTGCGGCGGACGCGCGACGGTTGTCACAGGGTCCCACACCTTCAGCTTTGATTCGACACGTGGCGCGGCCAATGGCGTTGTGGCTGAAGAAGGGACATCGAGTTGAGCTGTCAACGGCGTCGACGAACGAGCCAATGGAGTCACGGGATCCAGAATCTTCAGTTTTGAATCCACGCGGGGCGCCGCGAGCGGCTGTGAAGCATCCTCGAGTGGGATTTCCGGACGTGCCGCCAACATTGGAGGCGGCTGCAATGGAAGCGGCGGCGCATCGGGAACCGTCAATTTGCGGACGACCTCCGGCGATGGCAATCGGACGAGGTTCGGGAGAGGTATCGAAAAGTCCAGCGGCAGCGGAGCCTTCAATGCAGGCTGCAGGATCGTTTGCGTATGGTTCGTGGGCACTGGAAACTTCGACAGAATGGGCTGTGGTCCCGGATAGCTCAATCCCTCTTTCATAGGTGCAGTAGGTTGAACTTCCGGCGGTTCCGATTTTTTTGCCGCGGGCGTCGGCTTCTCGCCACCAAGCAGGGGAAGGTACAGCGCATCCTTCAACTCGTCGGCGTCGAAAATGACTGCCTTTTCAAGACGCGGACGCTCATCCGGTGCGAAAAGCAGCGGAATCGTAATCAATCCGGTCAAAAGTGATGCATGAACGACCAGGGAAAGGGCGATCCCACGGAAAGGCCGGTAGTGCGGATTGAGATTTGCTCCCTCAAACAGGCGAAACCCGTACCTCATGGGTCGGAAGCCTTTGGGATACAGTCGTTCTCTAAGTCCGTTCACTCTGGAACTCTAAGGTGGGGTCGGACTCAACGCAATATCCGCAACCTGAAGCTTTTAAGTACTATTCAGGCCGTGGCGTACTGGCAAATACGTCCTGTCGGACGCGTTGCCGCTCACGATCCATCTGCTCAGGCGTTGCGCCAAGGAAGCCGAGGATGTGTTCGGTCATCGCGAGCGCCACTTCTCCTTCACCTGCAAACACCGCCTCAGCTCCGGCGGTCCGCATGGCATCCGCTTCACGAAGGTAGTTCGCCCGGGCAATGATGCGCAGCGCAGGGTTGGTTTTCCGAGCGATTCTGATAATTTCGGCCGTTTGTTCCGTAGTGGAGGCCGAGAGGACGAGAGCGACGGCCGAGTCGATTCCCGCGGCTTCAAGCACATCCGGATGCGCCGCATCCCCATAGATCGCGCGCCGCCCTTCCCCCTGGGCGCGATGCGCCGTGTTCAGATTGGTCTCGATGATGACAGGCTCGATGCCGCCATCGTGGAGAAGTCGCGACACAGTCTGTCCAATCGGTCCATATCCCACAACAACCGCTCGAAAGGCTTCGCCCTTACCTGGATCGGCCTGCACCTTGCCGGGAGCCTGCGATTTGGGATTGAAGGAGCGCCACAGACTCGGCCAATTCGCAAGCGTGGCTTCCATCCAGTCGATCGTCTTGTATTGAATCGGGTTTAGCGTCAGCGAAACGATCGTGGTTGCAATGATCGTGTTCGCAGCGCTCTCGGGAAGAATATTCAGTTGTTGGCCGACGGTCGCGAGAATTAACGAGAATTCGCCGATCTGCGAAAGAGCCACGGACACCCCTAACGCTACCCGTGAACCATAGCCCATCAGAACAACGATAGCGAAAGCTGCGAGGGGTTTGCCGATAAGCACCACACACACACTTATCAGGAGAAGGACAGGTGACGCCATCAACGCTTTCGGGTCCAGGAGCATGCCCACGGAAACGAAGAAGAGAACAGAGAACGCATCGCGCATCGGTAATGCCTCTGAGGCCGCGCGGAAACTGAACTCGGACTGCCCGACGATCATGCCCGCCAGGAAAGCGCCCAGAGCCATGGATACTCCGAATCCCATTGCAGATCCCACAGCGATGCCCAGGGCGAGTATCAAAACGGCGAGCGTAAACAGCTCCCGAGACTGTGTTGCCGCAACACCCGTCAGCAGGCGCGGTATCACGCGGCCGCCGATGATGAAGGCGAACGCTACAAGAACCGCCAGCTTGACTAGCGTTGCAGCCACGATGCCCGGTATCGAGACGTCTGTCGACGCCGAAAATATCGGTGTCAGCAGAACGAGAACGACTACAGTGAAGATATCCTCAACGACAAGCCACCCTACGGCGATGCGTCCCGTGAGGGTTTGCAAGGCCCTGTTGTCAACAAGAACGCGAGTGAGCATCACCGTGCTTGCTACCGATAAAGCCAGTCCGAAAACCACGCTTGCGCCCCATGTCCACCCAAGTTCGTGGCCGGCGACCGCACCGAGAATCGTTGCGACTGCCGACTGAACAATCGCTCCGGGAATTGCGACATTCCGAACCGCGAGAAGATCCTTCAGGTGGAAGTGCAGGCCGACACCGAACATCATTAGAATGATTCCGATCTCTGCAAACTCGTTGGCGACTGTGCGATCCGCGACGAATCCTGGCGTGTACGGTCCGACTATTAGCCCCGCAAGCAGGTACCCCACGATTGGCGACAGACGCAAGCGCTGGGTGATGAATCCGAATATTAGTGCCGCCGTGAGGCTGAAGGTGAGCGTTAGAAGTAGGGCCGATTCATGCATGATCGTGAATATTCAAGATACCCGAGTTCTGAGAGGATTCATCAACTTCAGGGAGTGTTCTGCTAAAGTCGAACGCTAAGACTTGCGGGTTGCCCGGCGAGGGAATTTGAAATCGGACGAGTCCGGGGATCTCAAAACCGAAATTACAAAATCTTAGACTGGACGGGCTAACCCTCGAGTCTAGCGGTCCAACCTAACCTCTTGTAATTTCGGTTTTGAGATCCCCGGACTCGTCCGATTTCAAAATTCCCCTGTGAGGGTGTCTCTCGCAATTCCTTCTTACAATAGGGGTGTTTGATGCTCGATCCGAAGTTCATTCGCGAGAATCCTGATGTCGTGAAGGAAGCCACCCGCGTCAAGCGAGTTGGTTCTCCGGAAATGGTGGATGCCTGGCTTGCCGCTGACGCAGCCCGCCGAAATGCCCAGGCTCAATTCGATTCGCTGCGAGCAGAGCAGAAAAAGCTTGGAGAACAGGTCGGCAAGCTGAAGCGCGAGCTTCGTGGTCAAGGTAGTCCCGAGCTGGAGGAGTTATTGGCAGCTGCCAACGGGATCAAGGAGAAGCAAGAAGCGCTGAACTCGGCGCAGGTCCGGCTCGAAGCCGAGGCGCAGGCTCTCATGCTTCAGTTGCCGGCCATTCCGGATCCTTCGTGGCCTGTGGGAAAGGACGAAACCGAAAACGTTGTTGCGAGAACGTGGACGGATCCGGCCCGGCCCCCAGTTCAACTTGGCGACGGACGAAAGGATCACATCGCTCTCTCGAAGGAGCTGGGCATCGTCGACTTTGAGCGTGGCGTCAAGCTTGCAGGCTCAAGAAGCTACGTTGTGCGCGGCCTTGGTGCCCGGCTTTACTGGGCCGTCCTGCGATTCGCGCAGGAAACCCTGATCCAGCGAGGTTACGAACAGATGGTTGTGCCCGTTCTCGTCAGCGAAGAATGCATGATTGGGACCGGATATTTCCCAACAGGACGAGAGCAGGCATACATCACGCAGGACGGCAGCGCTCTTGTCGGCACCAGCGAAGTGCCGCTGGCAAGCTTCTACGGAGGTGAGATTCTTGAACTGGAGCGGCCCATCAAATTGTGCGCGCTGAGCACGTGTTTTCGCAGGGAGGCGGGCGCGGCAGGCAAGGACACGGCGGGACTGTATCGCGTTCATCAATTCGACAAAGTGGAGCAGGTCGTTATTCATCGAGCCGACGATGCCGAGCACATTGAACTCCACGAAGAAATCATCGCAAACGCGGAAGCCATTCTTCAGGCGCTAAAGCTTCCATACCGAGTGTCAAAAAATTGCACGGGAGACATGGGACAGGGGAAGTGGCGTATGTACGACATCGAGACCTGGATGCCCAGCCGCAATGGTTATGGAGAGACTCATAGCGGCAGCGCTCTTCGCGACTTTCAGTCGCGTCGGTTGAATCTGCGCTACCGTGACAAGGCGGCGGGCGGAAAAGGCGAAACTCGGTTTTGCTACACGCTCAATAACACCGCGATTGCGTGCCCACGCGTCCTGATCTCGATTCTGGAACAATATCAAAACGCGGACGGCAGTGTGACCGTTCCGGAAGTGCTGCGGCCTTATATGGGTGGAGTGGACGTCTTGAAGTAATGCTGGACCAGAGCTGTCCGTGTCGCGAGCGATCCTTTAAGGCCTATGCGACACGAAACTCCCCTGGAAGCACCCAGTCTGTTCACACCCGAACTGCTTAATGGAAATGACTCCATCGATGTCGTTTCGAGCCCCGAGAAAGCCAGCGACGCTATGGCTCGCGACTTCGTGCGATGGTGTTGGAGTTTCGGGAATGATTTCCACAACAGTCCGGACATTACCAACCTTCGCTCCTGGCTACAGAAGGGGCACCTCAGCCCTTCTGGCTCTGAGGAGGGAGAGATTCTTGTGGAGGCGCGGCGCCTCTTCCTGAAGAGAGTGGAGCAGGCCGTACGAAAGGTGGATGTCCCCAAAGACAAAGATTGAAGAGCTTCGAGAGAAAATCCGCGAGCATCAGTACCTCTACTACGTACTCGATGAGCCCGCGATCACCGATTTCGACTTCGACCAGATGGTTCGCGAACTCGAGGCTCTTGAACGCGAGCATCCCGAGCTGATCACTCCAGACTCTCCCACCCAACGCGTCGGCGGTATTGCGACGGGCAGTTTTCCCACGCACAGTTTCGGCCAACCCATGCTCAGTCTCGACAATGCGTATTCGGTCGAAGAGCTTCGGGAATGGCACGCGCGCGTTTTGCAGCTCGCCGGCACAGAATCGGTGACTTATACCGCGGAACTCAAGATCGACGGGCTCAGCATTGCGCTGATTTATGAAGAGGGGCTTCTGGCGAAGGGTGTAACGCGGGGTGATGGGCGGACCGGGGAAGTCGTGACCGCTAACGTACGCACGATCAAGTCGATTCCGTTGCGTCTTCGCAAAAACGTGTCGGTTGAAATTCGGGGTGAGGTCTTTCTCAGCCTGAAGGCCTTCCGGCAGGCAAATGAAGAGCGAGAACAGGCAGGAGAACCGCGATTCGCAAACCCGCGCAATGCAGCCGCGGGATCGTTGAGGCAGCTCGATCCGACGATCGTGGCCCGCCGGTCTCTTGATTTCTTTGGCTACACGGCGATTCCTGCGCGCCCGAAGCAATCCGAGAATCTCAAGTGGATTGGTGACCTCGGCATTCGAGTGAATCCGACGCACAAACTTTGCCGATCGATTGAAGATGTGGAGAAGTTCTACGCGGACTGGGAAGAACGCCGCGACTCCCTGAACTATGAAATCGATGGACTTGTTGTGAAAGTGGACGATGTGAATCTTCAACAGAGGCTTGGATTCACTTCGAAGGCGCCTCGCTGGGCGGTCGCGGTGAAATTCCGTCCCCGCCAGGCGGAGACGACGCTTCTCGACATTCGAGTTCAGGTCGGACGAACGGGAGCGCTAACCCCGGTCGCGGTGCTTGAGCCCGTAGCCCTTGGAGGAACGACGATCCGCAACGCGACGCTGCACAATGAGGATGAACTGGAACGTCTTGGCCTGGAAATCGGAGATCGTGTGCTCATCGAACGGGGCGGGGATGTAATTCCCAAAGTGGTGAGCGTTGTCAGCCGGCCGAAGGACCGGCGGAAATTTGTCATGCCCACGCGATGCCCGGAATGCGGAGGCGAAGTCTACAGGCCCGAGGATGAGGCCGTCAGCCGCTGCGTGTCATTGACCTGTCCGGCAAAGCTGAAGGGCGCTCTTCTGCATTGGTCGAGCCGAAAGGCAATGAACATTGATGGTCTGGGGGAGAAAATTGTCGATCAACTCGTAGGCAACGGAATGGTTCACGATGTTTCCGATCTCTATAAGCTGGATGCGCCCGGTCTTGAAGAGCTGGAGCGGATGGGCAAGAAGTCGTCAGAAGCTTTACTGAAAGAGATCGAGGACAGTCGCAAGTTGGACTTCTCCCGTCTGCTTTTCGGCCTCGGTATCCGGCATGTCGGCGAGCGGACAGCTCAGTTGCTGGCCGAACATTTCGGTTCGATGGATGACCTCAGCCGCGCTACGCCCGAAGAATTGGAGCAGGTGCGCGAAGTCGGCCCGGAAATCGGGGAAAGCATACGACGATTTTTCCATGAACCACAGAACCGTGAATTGATCGGCAGACTCCGCGCCTCTGGACTCAACATGAAAGCGGCCGTGCGTCGTGAGCGGGTCCCCCAGGTCTTGGCGGGGAAGACCTTTGTCATCACGGGCACCCTTGACCGCATGACTCGAGAGGAAGCGACATCGTTGATCGAGCAACGCGGTGGCCGCGTGAGTTCTTCCGTAAGCAAGAAGACAAGCTTTGTCGTTGCGGGGGCGGACCCGGGCTCGAAACTCGATAAAGCGCGCGCGGCGGGGGTGCCTGTGATCGATGAGCAGACCCTGCTCGGAATGCTATAATTTGGGGCATGCGAATCCGTGTTCTCGTTTGTTTTATGGGTGTCGTGTCTCTGGCCGGTTGGATGTCGGCAAGCCCAGCGGCGGGCCCACAGAATACGCCCCCTCGCGGCCAGATCGATGTCAACGTTCTGAACGTGCCCCTCATGGTCCTGGTCACGGACAGCAAGGGCAGGCTGATTACGAACCTCACAAGAGATGACTTCAGAATCTACGAAGACGACAAGCCCCAGACCATCCGGAACTACGTGAAGGAGACGGATCTTCCATTGAGCATCGCGCTCCTGGTCGACAGCAGCGGGAGTGTTATCGAGCAAATAAAGTTCGAACAGGCCGCGGCAATCGACTTCTTTTTCAATACGATGAAGAGAAAGAAGGACCGAGGAACCGTCATTGGATTTGATTCAGTGGCGAGAATACTGAGCAACGATACGTCCGATGGATTCACGGACGAACCCGAGCGTCTGGCTGAGGCCGTCCGCAAAATAAAGGCTGGTGGCGGAACTGCTGTCTTTGATGCAATCTATGGATCAGTGCGGAATATGCTTGCCAACGAAAGCGGAGAGCGGCGAAAGCTTGTCATTCTTATCAGTGATGGAGATGACACCGCCAGCAAGCGCTCGAAGACAGAGGCGCTGGAAATGGCGCAACGGCACGACACAACGATCTACGCCATCAGTACCAACAAGACGTCCGATACGAAGAGCCGGGAAAAGGTACGTGGAGATGACGTCATCAAGGAGTTAGTCGAGGAAACGGGCGGCAAGGCTTACTTTCCGCTGAAGCTTGACGACCTTGCGTCAGACTTCCAGAAGATTGGCGAAGAGCTTCGATCGCAATACGTGATCTCTTATGCCCCGACAAATCAGAACCTCGATGGCAGCTACCGCAAAATTCGGGTTGAGGTCGTGAACAAGAAGTACACCGCACGAACCCGTCAGGGATACTTTGCTTCGAGGGGAAATTAAAGAGTGCGTTCACGTGTTTTATTCTTAGTAGCTGCGCTTCTCTCCAGCTGCGTCGCGATTTACTCGCAAGGATCGTCGCCCGAGCAGAATCCCACGCGTCTCGAGGTTAATGTTGTCCAGGTGCCCTTGCTGGTCACCGTTACAGACAACAAAGGCCAGCTGATTACTACCCTCACCAAAGACAGCTTCAGGCTTTATGAGGGAAATCGTCTTCAGAAAATTGATGCATTTTCCCGCGACTCGAATCTGCCTCTCAGCATTGCACTCCTGATTGACCAGAGTTCCAGCACGATCAACCAATTGGAGTTCGAGCGCGCTGCCGCAATGGACTTTTTCAACAACATGGTGAAGCGCGGTAAAGATCGCGCGATGATCGTAGGTTTTGCCAGCAACGCCGAAGAACTCGTCGATTTTACGGACGATCCGCAGAAGTTTGCGGACGGCCTTCGGAAGCTCTCTGCCGGCGGCGGCACCGCGGTTCACGATACGCTGTTCCTCGCGGCAAAGGAGAAGCTCGCGCACGAAGACGGTGAACGCAGGAAAGTCATCATCCTGATCAGTGACGGAGACGACACCGCGAGCCGATACTCTCTGGCGCAAGCTTTGACCACCGTTCAGAAAAACGATGTCATCATCTATGCGATCAGCGTCAATAGAACTACTGATACGAAGAACGCCGACCGCGAACGTGGAGATAAGGCGATCAAGCAAATGGTGGATGAGACCGGCGGCCGGGCATATTTTCCCACCAAGCTCTCCGACCTTACTGCCGAGTTCAAGAAGATCGAAGAGGAACTTCGATCGCAATATTCGCTATCCTACACACCTGCAAATCCCTTCGACGGAACCTATCGCAAGCTGCGTGTGGATATGGTCGACAAGAGGCACAAGGCGCGCACTCGCGCTGGCTATATCGCAGCGAAAGATTAAAGGTTCGTCGGGTCGCAGCGATTGTTGCTCGCGTCGATGAACAGTGTAATCTGATCACATCCAAGGCACGGCAGGTCAGCCGGCGGACGTATTCCCAAAAGCCAGAGTATCTCGACAGGAGAACCACGGTATGGATTCAGATCAGGCGGTCTCGCAACGCAATACCCAATCGTTCGGTGTCTTTATTAGCCATATCTCGGAGGAGGCGCACATTGCGAGGAAGCTAAAGCAGCATCTGGAAGCCTTGCTCCCCGGTGTGCGGGCGTTCGTAAGCTCCGACGACATTCAGCTCGGCGAGCAATGGCGGGAACTCCTGGAGAAGGTACTGCACGAGACCAAGGTGATGATCGTCCTCTGCAGCAAGGTGTCCTTGCGGAGGCCCTGGATCTACTTCGAAAGTGGGAGCGGCTGGCTCACCAGCGTTCAAATCATTCCGGTGTGCCACAGTGGCTTCCGCAAAGAGCGCCTGCCGGAACCGTTGAAGCCTTTTCAATGCGTGGACCTGATCGACGAGCGGGACTTCAAAGCCCTGATCGGGAGTGTGGCCAGGCATCTCGGCCTTGCAGCCCCTTCCGACGACCGCAACCGCGAAATGTTCGATGCCTTATTTCAACTTCCCGAGCGCGGGAGTGGAATAGGCCTCGTGCTAACCCATGGCCAATCCGATTGGGAAACCGGTTACACGGTGTTCAATCTTGCGGACTCGCTTCCCGCTGGGTTGAATGGTCACTGGTCGATCAATCCTATCCGGAAATACGACGACCTTATCTCCGTGAGCTTGCATTCGTACGGTGGTCTGATCGTGGGCAGCCCATGGCGCCAACGGATGGAACCGGAGATCGTGACGGCGCTATCGGAGTTCGTCATGAAGGGAGGGCGACTACTGCTACTGGGCTTCGAACTGGGCGATCGCCATCACGACGCCAACCTGAACGATCTGGCCGCGCAGTTTGGTCTCTATTTCGAGGCCGACATTGTGGGGCCGCCCGACAAGCAGTCTAAGCACTACGACGAGCCCGTCGATTTCGAGGTGGTACAGGCAGATGAACATGATCTGACTCGGGGACTGAGGACCATTCGCCTGGCTAATGTCCAAACCTTACGCGTCCTGCCTAAGGGCATCGAATGGCTTCGTGTCGGGAACAACGCCGCCTGCAGCCCGGAGGAAGTCGTTTATCGCGCAGGTCTATTCACGCACCCGAGGGGCAAAGATCGAGTGAAACCGAACCCTCAGAGCGGGTGGCTTCCCGTGGCAGTTGAGGCTCCGGCCGGATTGTGCGGCAAGGGGGCCGTGCAGGCCATCGGAACATGGGACATTCTTGGGCGCACCGCGCCATTCAAAAACCAAGACAACCTGCTGCTTCTGGGACGGCTGCTCGAGTGGCTATCCGGCCGTGACCTTTCCCAGAATCGCTAACGCGGAGTCCCGTCGTGGGTGCCTACTGATACCCGATGCGTCTCTGAAGTCTATGGACCTAGTGCCGCGTTCCTTCGGATTACGTCATAACTTGGAGAACTAGTCAGGCGCGCCTCCGTCTCGAGAAAGCGAAAAATCGCATTGGCGACCGCGTTTTCCTGGCGCACCCTGTAAAGCCAGACGGCAAAAGAGTTAAGAGGAAGACCCACCATGCTGAATACGAGAGTGCGATCGCGCTTAGAGCCCGCAGCACAAACGTTGGAATATGCGCGGTGCACCGCAACAAAGTTCCGCCACTCGTCGAGGGTGGAAGCCACCTGGTTCTGATATTGCCGCACGCGCAAACGCTCGATATGATCCTGGATCTCCAGAAGTAGCCGGTTACGCCGCGCGTCAAGAGCCGAGTTCAGCAAAGGTGCACGTGGGGCATCAGTGGCTGAGAATTCAGTCATTGCGTCCATGCGTGCAACGAGATCGGATTCCACCAAACGGTGAAGCGAATTCAACGTCGCTTCAGGATTGCCGCCGCCAACGGCTGCAGCGCGCTGGGACAGCTGATGGCGAAGGCTTTCGTCACCCAACACTTTCTGCCAGTGTTCGGCCAGCGCGGCCAGTTGACCGGCATCGTGCACCGTTTGCATGCTGGCACAAAGCGCCGCAGCCACCCCCCCGACATTTGCCGGAGTGAGGTTATCCGGTGAATTCTGGTGGAGGAAAATCTGGTTGGGATTTAATGAATCTGGACGGCGAATGCCAAGCCGGGCGACCCAAACTTCGATTGCCGCTGGAACTCGGAATTTCCGTGGACGCTTTGCAGCATCGTTAAGCAGGATGAGCGTTGGGACCCTTGGAGCTCGATGATGCTTGCAGAAGTGCTGAACAGCTATCCAGTCACCTCGAGCCGCCGAGTCTGTAGCCAACCACTCGAAACAGATACGCGCAATGTCTTTGGAAACGATCGTAGGGTGGAACAGCGCGACGCTGCGAAACAAAACCCTGGCTTCGTTAAAATGTCCACGGGCCGCAGCCAACATGGCATGCGCCGCGACCGTTGATGCTCGCAATTTTCGCCATTTCGGCAGCCGCGTTTCTGTCCACGCGATGGCGCTGGACGGCGACCCCTTGCGCGAAAGGCACCAGGCCGCAGCGAGCACGGAATCATTTGGTTTGTCGGGCTTGCTCGAGGCGGCTCCAACAGACACCCAGTGGAAGGCTGCTCGGTGGAGCCGAAGAGGCACGAAGACATTTCTCGTGGTCCACCAGGGATTGATCAGCAGAAGAATGCCAATGCTCAGCAGAGTCAAGCCAAGCCACGGCCTTTGGTGGGAAAACGCATACAGAGTGCCAATTAGGAGTGAAAGCAAAAGGATCTGACGTACGGCCGGCGAGTCCGAACCAGGATTAGGTTTTGCCTTCACGGCCGAAGGAATCACGGTCTTACTCGCCGGCTTCTTAGTGGTTTCGAGGTTAGCGGCTGCGCGAATCAGGGCATACACCACCGCGGCGAGCGGACCGATCGGAATCATGTCTCCCGATCCCGATCTGGCCCATACCCGAATGCAGATGGAGCCTTACGCCAGCGTTCGTCTTCTTCGGGCGAAATGAGAGATGAGGGAAGCGTGGCAAGTATTTCGTGCAACAACCGGCGTGAAGGATTGCGCAACTCCGCCATTGAAGACCGGACAAGTTCTGGTGTGCGCGGCTGATCGCCCAGGGGCGTTGCATATGTCCGCGATTCCGCAATATCCAGAGCAAGCAT
>Ga0070675_100000120_pt1 | contig 46215 bp, 41 predicted proteins | sample KBSM43metaG_FD_65343 | JGI IMG/M metagenome (GOLD analysis project Ga0070675, IMG submission 65343) | Miscanthus rhizosphere microbial communities from Kellogg Biological Station, Michigan, USA - KBS M4-3 metaG | ecosystem: Host-associated > Plants > Roots > Rhizosphere > Soil ... | reverse complement strand
CTGCTGGTTGTCGCCGTTGTTGCGGGTCCACTGGGTGATGCGGGCACCGTCGTTGGTGGCCCGGTTGTAGACGTCCAGCGCCTTGCCGCTGTTGCGGTTGACCAGCACGTACCAGGCGTTGGTATCCACCGTCGCCGCCGATGCGGGCGTGGATCCCACGATGACCGCCGTGCCGGCGACGAGCGTGAGTGTCGCGACAGCCATCGCCGACCGCCACCGGTGGCCGCTGCGCGCCGCGTGAGCTCGGAGCCTCATGTCGTCCTCCTAGCGGGTCAGTCGCCAGCGGGTGTCCGCGGCGCCGGAGTCCGGCTTCTGGACGGCCTGCGCACCCCAGGCCGTGGAGCCGTTGAGGATGCCCAGCAGCTTGCCGCTGTTGACGTTGCGGATCCGGTGGGTACCGTCGCCGTTGTCGACGAGGATCCAGCGGTGGTCGGCCGTGCCGTTGTCGGCCCATTGCAGGACGCGGGCGTTGTCGGCGGTGGACATGTTCTCCACACCGAGAACCTTGCCGCTGTTGGCGTTGCGGAACCGGACCGCGGAGCCGTCGGTGACCATGTCCCAGTTGTGGTCGGCGGTGCCCGTGTCGCCCCATTGCACGGCCAGGCCACCGTCGGCGGTGGACATGTTCTGGACGCCGAGAACCAGCCCGGTGCCCGCGTTGACGAGCCGGTAGGTGCCGCCGCCCGAACCGCCGGCCGTGTTCCAGTAGACCGTGTAGTTGTGCCCGTGCGCGTCGTAGAACGGGCCGAGCGCGACCGTGGCCCCGTTCGCGGTGGCGCTGAACGCGAGGCTGCTCGTGCTGGTGCGGGAGATCGATCCGGTGTTGAGGGTGGGCAACGCGCTGAGCGTCGTGGTGCCGTAGTTGCCCGACAGCACCACCGGCCCGTAGGTCACCGCCGCGACGTTGGCGTTGTCGTTGGTGGCTTGCACGATCAGGCGCATCGGCAGCCTGACCGTGACGGTGTCGCCGTTCGTCCACGCCCGCGTGAGGGCGGCGTACGTGCCCGGTGTGGTCGCGATGTTCTGCGCGGTGCCGTTGACGGCGACCGTCGCCCCGCTGGTCCAGGCCGGGATCCGCACGCGCAGAGTGAACGTTCCGTTGCCGCCGACGGTCAGCGTGGTCGTGTCGCCGACCGGGTACGTCGTGGTCTGGGTGACAGTGATGCCGCGCTCGGACCACGTGAGCACCGACGGGACGAACAGGTTGACGGTGAGCACGTCACCGTTGTGGAAGTAGATGGAGTCCATCAGCGCCGTGTTGACCTCGATGCCGGTGCCCTGGCAGCACCAGAACGAGTTGTAGTCGGTACTCCACGTGCCGCCGCCCCACGCCGGTCCGACACCCCGACGGCCGCCGGGGCGCAGCGGGGTGAAGTAGGTGATGTGTCCGTGACTGTCGGCCGGGTTCTGCGCCCCGACGAGATGGTTGAGCAGCGCCCGTTCGTAGAAGTCGACGTACGCGGTCCGGTTCGGATCGAGCAACCACAGTTCGCGGGTCAGCTTGAGCATGTTGTAGGTGTTGCAGTGCTCGCACGTGTCGTTGGTCAGGTAGCCGGAGATCGCGTTCGGCGGCCGGAAGTGTTCGGCCTGGCTGTTGCCGCCGATGACGTAGCTGTGCGCGTTGACGGTGAAGTTCCAGGCGTTGGTGGCGATGTCGCGGTACCGGGTCGTGCCGGTGGCCTTGTACTCGCGGGCCGCGCCGATCCACTTGGGTACCTGGGTGTTGGCGTGCAGCCCGTTCAGCTGGTCCTGGCCCGCCGCCAACGGGTTGAAGACGGCCGCGTGGTCGAACCGCTGCGCGACGGTGAGCCAGCGCCCGTCGCCGGTCTGCTGGTAGATGTCGGCCAGCACCTCGTTCATCCCGCCGAACTCGGTGCCCAGCATCGCCTGCATCTGGTTCGAGCTCAGCCGGGCGGTGCGGGTGTCGACCCACCCCGCCAGTGCCAGCAGCACCGTCCGGGCCTGGGTGTTGCCGGTGTGCCGCCACACGTCGAGCAGACCGGCGAGGGTCTTGTGGACGCAGTAGTAGGGCACGTTGCCGTTGGACAGGGTGCGCGCCTCCAGAGCGGTGAAGTCAGACTCGGGGAAGCCGGACAGGTAACCGGTGGAGAACCCTGCCGCCGCGTTGTTCGCCTGGCACTTGGCGAGCTCGGCGACCATGTAGTTCGCCTTGTCCCGGCAGGTGGTGTCGCCGAGTACCGCGTACGCCTGTGCCCAGGCGGTGAGGAAGTGGCCCTGCACGTGGGTACGGAACGGGAACGACGGGGCGTCCCAGCCGCCGTTGGCGGCGGCGCCGTTGGTGGACAGACGGTGGTTGGCGCGGAAGTTGTAGAGCAGCCGGTCGACGTCGACGAACCGGAGGTACGACAGCGTCCGGTTCTGGTTGTCGAGCAGGCGGCCTGAGCTCAGCCTGACCCGCCCCAGGTCGAACGGGTACGCCGACACCCCGATGTCGGCCCGGGCCGGCGGTACGACCGCCGCGGCGGCCGGCTCCGGCCCGAGCAACGCCGGACCGGCGGCGGAGGCGACCGCCGTGACGCCGGCGGCCTGCAGCAGGCGGCGGCGGCTGAGCGACGAGGAGGACATGACCGGCCCCTACCGCAGCGAGGCGTCGTCGACGAGGAAGGAGTCCGATCCGGCCGCCGTCTCGACGTAGAGGGTCGCGCCGGTCAGCGTCCCGGACCAGGAGACGGCGGCCGTCCCGGTCAGCTGCGTCCAGCCGCCGGTGTTGATCGTGGCGGCCGGGGTCAGCTGCACGTAGTTTGTCGTGCCGTTCGCGGTCAGCGCCAGGGTCACCTTCGCGCTCGGCGTGCCGCTCTGCGCCCGCACCCACACGCTCGTCGTGTAGGACCTGCCGTTGACCAGTTGGGCTGTGACGTTCTGGCTCGGGCCGTTCCAGGACGCGGTGCGTCCGGTGATCCCCAGCGACCGGCTGCCGCCATGGACCGTTCCGGTCTGGGAGGACAGTGTTCCGCTGCCGAACACGCCCCAGCCGGTGGTTCCGCTCTCCGCGTCGCCGTTGGCGAGCAGGTTCCCGCCACCGCCGCCGGAGCCGGTGAACTGCCACCAGTTGACGTTGAACAGCGTGCCACTCCCGCCGGCGAAGCGCAGGTACAGGTCGTGCGTGCCGGTGGCCCCGCTGACCGGGCAGGTGACGGTCGTCCAGGTCTGCCAGCCGCCGGTTCCGGGCACGGTGCAGGTGCCGACGACGGTGCCGCCGGTGCCGTCCAGCCGCAGCTCGATGCGGCCGCCGGACGTGGCCGAGGCGACCCGGGCGGTGAACGAGGTGGCGCCGGCGCCGAAGGCGACGCCCTTCACCTTGATGTAGTCGCCGTTCTCGATCCAGCCGACGTTCATCCCGCCCTCGCTGGAGGCCTCCGTCTCGACACCCGAGGACCAGGCGATCGTCTCGGCCTCCTGCCGGGTGTACGGGTCGAGCGTGCCGACCTGTGGCGCCCCCGAGGTGGTCATGTTGATCGTCGGGATGGTGCCGTTGGAGTTGTAGGAGAACCGTTCCACGGCGACCGAGCGGGTGTAGCCGCCGCCACCCGGCAGGGCGCCGTTGTGGTAGAAGAAGTACGAGTTGCCGTTGAAGTCGATGACGCCGGGGTGGTTGGTGAAGCTGCTGCCCTGCCGGGGCATCACGGTGCCGCGGTACGTCCACGGGCCGGTCGGTCCGGGCGCGGTCGAGTAGCCGATGAACTCCGAGCAGCACTCCGCGGCGAACACGTTGTAGTACGTCCCGTTGCGCTTGTAGACCCAGGGCCCCTCCTCGTAGAGGGTGGGTCGGCTGGAGTTGCCGCTCCGGGCGCCGAACCCCGCGGTGGTCAGCGGGATCTGGGTCGGGCTGCCGGAGAACGAGATCATGTCGGGGTTCAGTCGCACGTACCACAGGTTCGGGTTGCCCCAGTACAGGTACGCCTGCCCGTCGTCGTCGATGAACACCGTCGGGTCGATCTCGCCGTTCTCGACCAGGGGACGGCCGATCGCGTCCCGGAACGGGCCGGTGGGGCTGTCGGACACGCCGACGCCGATCGCCTTGCGTCCGGTGGACCGGTTGTTGATCGGGACGTAGTAGTAGAACCGGCCGTTGCGGGCGACGACCTGGCCGGCCCATGCGTCGGAACTGGCCCAGCTGAACGTGGCGAGGCTCATGGGCGAGCCGTGGTCGGTCCAGTTCACCATGTCGGCCGACGAGTAGACGCGCCACTCGCGCATGGTGAAGTAGGTCGAGCCGTCCTCGTCGTGGCCGGTGTAGAGATAGACCCGTCCATTGTGGACGATGGGTGCCGGGTCGGCGGTGTAGATCGTCTGCACGATCGGGTTGTCGGCCCGCGCGGAGACAGGTGACACGGCGATCGCGCACAGCACGCTCACCGCCATCGCGAGGAGTCGTCTGGTTGTCATGGAATCTCCTCGATTACCCGGTGGCGCACGTGGCGCCGTTGAGAACGAACAAGGTCGGCCCGGCGGTGTTGCCGGCCATCAGGGATGTACGCGATCCGGGTTCGACCATGACAACCTCCGGGCTGCGAGCCGGCTATTCGGTTCTCGCGCTGGTGCGGGGATCGGGAGCCGGCAGGGGGCTCCAGCGGTACGGCGGGACGACGCACGACGGCGGACGTCGATGTTGTTAGCGTTAACAGCATGTAGTGGCGCGACGTGGGCGTCGCGAATCGATCGGCCCGTCCTGGCGGGGTAGGAAGCCGACTGTCATGGACTCTTATCGATTACCGGCTGCTGCGTCAAGAGAGGACGGCAAAGTTTCGCGAAAGTATCTTCGTTCAGCCGGCGAGGGCCCCGCCGACCAGACCATTGGGGGACTTGAATGTGTCACGGAGGTTCCGTACCATCGATCGCGAAATGTTATCGTTAACATTCGCGGAGGCCGCGATGATGGACGCCTACAGGTTGCGGCGCACAGCGGCGATCGCTGCCGCGGTACTGCTCCTCATCGGATACGCCGTCGGTCTCCATCCGACCGCCGCGCGCGCGTTGAACAACGGGGTGGCGCTCACCCCGCCGATGGGGTGGAACTCCTGGAACACCTTCGGCTGCAACATCAACGAGGCGCTGATCCGCCAGCAGGCGGATGCGCTGGTGAGCAGCGGCATGCGTGATCTCGGCTACCGCTACGTCGTCGTCGACGACTGCTGGTTCAACCCGAACCGTGATTCGTCCGGGAACCTGCAGGGCGACCCGAGCCGGTTTCCCTCCGGCATGAAGGCCCTCGGCGACTACCTGCACGCCCGGAACCTCAAGTTCGGCATCTATCAGGTACCGGTCGACCGGACCTGCGCGCAGTACTTCGGCGGCTACCCCGGCGCGACCGGCAGCCAGGGGCACGAGGCGCAGGACGCGCGGCAGTTCGCCGCGTGGGGCGTGGACTACCTCAAGTACGACTGGTGCTCGCCCAACGGCAGCATCGACGAGCAGGTGGCCACCTTCGCGAAGATGCGTGACGCGTTGGCCGCCACCGGGCGTCCGATCGTCTACAGCATCAACCCGAACAGCATCCACGCGAAGACGGGCCCGCTGCGCAACTGGGGCGACGTGGCGAACATGTGGCGCACGACGGAGGACATCACCAACGCCTGGAACACCGGTCAGACCAACGGGTATCCGATGGGCATCCAGAACATCGTCAACGTCACCGTCCCGCTCGCCTCATACGCCGGGCCGGGTCGATTCAACGACCCCGACATGCTGGAGGTCGGCCGCGGCGGGATGACCGACACGGAGATGCGGTCGCACTTCGCGCTGTGGGCCGTGATGGCGTCGCCGCTGATCGCCGGCAACGATCTGCGGTCGATGTCCGCGCAGACGATCGCGATCCTGGGCAACCGCAACCTCGTGACGATCAACCAGGACTCGCTGGCACTGCAGGCGACCCAGGTCAGCAACGACGGAACCCGACGTGTGCTGGCCAAGCGTCTGGCCAACGGGGACGTCGCGGTCGCGCTGTTCAACCAGGGTTCGTCCACCACGACGGTGTCCACCACCGCCGCCGCGGTCGGCAAGTCGGGCAACTCGTTCACGCTCCTCGACGCCTGGGCGAACACCACCAGCACCACCACCGGGTCGGTCTCGGCCAGTGTCCCGGCGCACGGCACCGTCGTCTACCGGCTCTCCGGCGGCACCATCGATCCGCCGCCGTCCTCGTTCGCGCTGGTCAGCGCCGCCTCCGGCCGCTGCCTGGACATCCCGAACAGCAACACCGCCAACGGCACGCAGCCGATCATCTGGGATTGCAACGGTGCCGCCAACCAACGCTGGACGGTCGCCGGCCAGAGCCTGCAGGTCCTCGGCAAGTGCCTGGACGCCCCGCTGTCCGCCACCGCCGGCGCGAAGGCGCAGCTGTGGGATTGCAACGGCGGCACCAACCAGCAGTGGACGTTCAACGCCGACGGCACGATCGTCGGCCGGCAGTCCGGCCTGTGTCTCGACGTCAACAACGCCGCCACCGCCAACGGCACCACCGTGATCCTCTGGACCTGCACCGCGGCCGCCAACCAGCGTTGGAGCCGGCGCTGAGTACCGATCGGCCGGCGGGAGCCGTGACGTCCGCCCATCGTGTGCCGCCGGCGGCGCCGTAGACTCCCGTCCGTGATCCAGGAGGGCGGACCTCGGCGGCGCGGCAGGCTTCGTCGCGGCGACGTGCCGATCACGACGATCGCCGAACTGGCCGGCGTGTCACCCCCGACCGTGTCGAAGGTGCTCAACGGCCGCCACGGCGTCGGTCGAGAGACCCGCCAACGCGTGGAGGCGCTGCTGCGCGACCACGGGTACCGCCGGCCGCTTCCGGCGACCGCAACGCCGTGCCTGGAGGTCGTCTTCGACCAGATGCTCGGCTCGATCGCCGTCGAGATTCTTCGCGGCGTGGCCGACGTGGCCGGCGAGCGTGACTGCACTGTCGGCTTCACCGACGTGCGGCGCCAGCTTTCCGCCGACGCGCTTTGGGTCGAGCCACTGTTGCGGCGGCGGCCCACCGCGGTCATCATCGTCTGCTCCATGGCCAACGCCCGGCACAGCGACCGACTGTCCGCCAGCGGGATCCCGCTCGTCGCGATCGATCCGATTGGTGAACTCTTCGCGACTCCGGCGGTCGGATCCAACAACTGGAGCGGCGCCCTGAGCGCCACCCGCCACCTGCTCGACCTCGGCCACCGGCGGATCGGCGTGCTGACCGGCCCGGTTCGCGACCTGTCCGCCCGAGCCCGCCTCGACGGGTTCCGGGCCGCCCTCGACCACGCCGGCATTCCGGTTGACGACAGCCTCGAACAGCGCGGTTTGTTCACCTTCGAAGACGGCCGGGAACTGGGCCTGAGGCTCCTCGCCCTGAGGCAGCGCCCGACCGCCATCGTGTGCGGCGACGACCTGCAGGCGCTGGGCGTCTACGAGGCCGCGCGCCGGGTGGGCGTACGCATCCCGGACGACCTCAGCGTCGTCGGCTTCGACGATGTCGACCAGGCCGCCTGGGCCGCACCGCCGCTGACAACGGTGCGGCAGCAGTTCGCGCAGATGGGCGCGACCGCTGCCGGACTCGCACTGTCACTGGCCGCGGGTCAGGAACCGACACAGGACCGCTACGAGCTCGACACCACGCTCGTCGTCCGCGGGAGTACCGGCCGCCCGCCGGCCGGACCGCCGGCGGTTGACCCGACCCTCATCTGAACTGGCCGAGATTGTCCTTGGTGACGATGGCGGTGCCGGTGTCGATGACGTCCTGGACCGTCTCGCCCCGCGCTGCCCCGACTGCGGCCTCGATGCCCTGCAGGCCCATCTTGGCGGGGAACTGGGCCACGGACGCGGCCTGTTCGCCGTTGGCAATCGCCGTGAGCTCGTCGGGCGAGGCGTCGAACCCGACGACGGTGATGGCGCCGGGTTGCTTCTTCGCGGCCTTGACGGCTTGCAAGGCGCCGGTGATCGGTGGTCCGCAGGCGCCGAAAATGGCACCGATGGTGGGGTGACGGGTGAGGATGTCCCGAGTCGCGCTGAGGCCCTTGCTCTGGTCACAGTCCGTGGCCGGCTCCGCGACGATCCTGGCTCCGTCGCCGAGTCCTTCCTTGAAGCCCTCGACCCGTGCGTTCAGCGACGCGTTGCCGAGCCGGCCCTGGAGGATCGCGACGGCGGCGCCCGGGCGCAGTTTCCCGGCGAGCCACTCGCCGGCGAGTTTTCCTCCGGCGAAGTTGTCGGTGGCAACGACCGACTTCTTGCGCGTCCACTCCCGGATGTCATTGTCGACGAGCACGACCTTGACACCCGCGCGGTCCGCCTGCTCCAGGACGCCGACGAGGTTGGTGCTCGCCGGGGTGATCGCGATCGCCTTCACACCCTGCTTGATCATGTTCTCGACGATGGCTATCTGGCCGGCGTCGTCGGTTCCGCTCTGTCCCTGGCCGAACACGACGGTGACGTCGTTGTGTTCGCTGTCGTATTTCTTCACCGCGTCGACCATCGTGTCGTAGAAGTCGGCCGGGAACTTCGTGATGAAGCCGACCTTGATGATGCCGCGGGTGGGGCTGCCGCTGGCGCCGTCGCCCGGACTGATGATGCCGCAGCCGGTTGCCGCAGGGGCGATCAGGAGCGCGAGCGCAGACAGGAGGAGGGTGCGGATGCGGTTCACTTGGGGCCCTTCGGAGGACGGCGGGGCGTTCCGCCGACGCGGAGTGATCGGATCAGCTCTTCGCGACCCGACCGGCGCGGTACTCGGCCACCGCCAGCTCGGTCAGCTCCGCGACGGTCGTGTCGGCGGTGGCCTTGTCGAACGTGATGCGGCCGTGCTGGAGCATGTTGACCCGGTCGCAGACCTCCAGCACGTGCGCGTAGTTGTGCGCGATGATGATGATCGACACGTTGCCGCGTGCCTTGAGGTCTCGCACCAGGTTCAGGATGAGTGCGCCTTCCTTCGCGCCCATCGCGGCCAGCGGCTCGTCGAGGAGAAGGATCCGCGCGTCGGAGTAGACCGAGCGGCACACGGCGATGGCCTGCCGCTGCCCGCCGGAGAGTTTCGCGACCTCCACGGTCACGTCGTCGATCCGCACGCCCATGTCGTCGAGGTGTTCCTTGGCCAGGCGGCGCATCAGGCGGTTGTTGAGGAGCGGACCGCGCACCTTTTCGCGGTTGAGGAACATGTTGTGGTACACGCTGAGTTCGTTGATGAGCGCGAGGTCCTGATAGACGGTGTCGATGCCGACGGACCGCGCGTGGTCGACACTGCGCAGGGCTACCTCCTCGCCGTGGACGAGGATGCGGCCGGAGTCGGGCCGGTGGTAGCCACAGATGATCTTCAATAGGGTGGACTTCCCCGCTCCGTTGTCCCCGATCAGTCCGAGCACTTCGCCGCGGCCGAGGCGCAGGTTCACGTCGGCGAGCGCGGTCAGCGCACCGAACCTCTTCGCGACGTGCTCGACGCGCAGCGCGTCCGGTTCCAAGCGATCCCTCCTCGGGGTGGGCGCTGGCCGGGCCGGCTCCGGCCGGGCCACCGCGGATCGGGTCAGCCGGTCGTGCCGAACCGGTAGACGGTCGTGGTCTGGTAGACCTGTCCCGGCCGCAGCACCGTGCTGGGGAAGTTCGGGTGGTTGGGCGAGTCCGGGTAGTGCTGCGTCTCCAGGGCGAACCCGTCGCCCTGCCGGTACATCCGGCCGCTGGTGCCGACGAGCGTGCCGTCGAGGAAGTTGCCCGAGTAGAACTGGATGCCCGGTTCCTCGGTCAGCACGGTCAGCACCCGCCCGCTGCCCGGTTCCACGACCTTCGCGGCCTGCACCAGCCCGGATCGCCCGTGCCGGTCCAGCACCCAGTTGTGGTCGTAGCCGCGGCCGATGACGAGTTGGTGGAAGCCGTCGCGGACGCGGGCGCCGATGGCGGTCGAGCGGGTGAAGTCCATCGGGGTGCCGGCGACCGGGTCGAGGCTGCCGGTGGGGATCAGGGTCGCGTCGACCGGGGTGTACCGGCTGGCGTTGAGCTGCAGCTTGTGACCCTCGATGCGGCCCGAGCCCGCTCCGGCCAGGTTGAAGTACGTGTGGTTGGTGAGGTTGACGACGGTCGGCTTGTCGGTGGTGGCCCTGTACTCCATGCGGATGCCGTTGTCGCGGGTCAGCGTGTAGGTGACCGTGGTGGTGACAGTGCCGGGGTAGCCCTGGTCGAGGTCCGGGCTCGTGTGGCGCATCACCAGGCCGACGGTGTCGCCGCGCTTGAACGGCGTGGTGTCCCAGATGTGCTTGTCGAAGCCGACGGTTCCGCCGTGCAGGCTGTTCGGATCGTTGTTGATCGGTAGCTGGTACGTGGCGCCGTCGAGGGTGAACCGGCCCAGTGCGATCCTGTTGGCGTAGCGGCCGGCGATGCAGCCGAAGTACGGGCTGCGTTCGACGTAGTCGGTGAGGTTGTCGAATCCGAGCGCCACGTTGGCCGTGCGGCCGCGGCGGTCGGGCACCTCGATGCTCTGGATGATCCCGCCGTAGGTGAGGATCCGAACTCGCATGCCCTTGCCGTTGGTCAACGTGTAGCGGTCGACCTGTCCTTCGTCGGTGCTGCCGAAAGCCTCCCCGGTGACGGTGGGACGCAGGTCTCGGTCCACTTAGGACCTCCCGGCGCGACGGAGGCGGGACAGGTACTGGTTGGCGATCATCGAGATCAGGATCGCCAGGCCCTGGATGAGGAAGAACGTGTTGGCGCTGATACCGATCAGGTTGAAGCCGTTCTGCAGTTCGGCCAGCACGACCATGCCGAGCAGGGCGCCGATGACGGTGCCGGAGCCGCCGGCCAGTGCGGTTCCGCCGATGACGGCGGCGGCGATCGCGGTGAAGGTGACGCGGGTGCCGCCGCCGATGTTCGGGTCGATGGAGTTGATCCGGAACGCCTCGAGCAACCCGGCGAAGCCGCCGAGCACGCTGGTGATCATGAAGTTGCCGATTTTGATCCGGTTGGCGCGGATGCCTGCCTCGGTGGCACCGAGCAGGTTCCCGCCGACCGAGATGGTGTGCAGTCCCCAGCGGGTGCGGGTAAGCACGACGTGGAAGAACGCCACGATGGCCAGGCACCAGACCAGAGACGACCAGTCGCCGGCGCCGAGCCAGGTCTGGATCGTGCCCTTCGTCGGTTCGGGAATCGGCACCGGGTACGCGTGCGACGTCGTCAGCAGCACGCCCAACAGGACGTAGAACGACCCGAGCGTCGTGACGAACGACGGTACCCGCAGCTGAATGGTGACGAATCCGTTGAGGAACCCGATGCCCGCGGAGATGGCCAGTGCCAACAGGATCGCCGGCACCGCCGGCACGTGGTACAGGTCGATCGCGAAGTGCATCAGGTACGGCGCGAGTGCCGCGACCATGCCGACGGACACGTCGATCTCGCCGCTGACGAGCAGCAGCACGATGCCCACGGCGACGATCGCGGTCGGGGCCGTCGCCTGTGCGATGTTGCGCAGGTTGTCCTGGGTCAGAAAGATCGGCGTGGAGACCTGGAAGTACACGACGAGGCCGAGGGCGACAAGCAGCACGCTGGCTTCCCGGCGCCGCAGGAACGCGTCCGCGGCGCCGCGCAGCATCCGGACCGCCCGGGGACGTGACCGGGGTGGACGGGCGTCGGCCGGGCTGTCGTCCAGGGCAACCGTGTCACTCATCTAACTCGGCTCTCCTCGTCAGGCGTGCGCGATGGGGCCGGTCCGCTCGACGAGCTTCGGCGCCGTGTCCGAGCCCTCGTAGCGGGACTTGGTGCTCTGGTAGGGAGCCACGTTGTCCTTGGTGACGAAGAGGAGGCCGGTGTTGGTCTGCGACGGCGAGATCAGCCCACCGGAGACCTTGTACAGGTACAGCGCCAGAACCGGCAGGAAGCCCTGCAGGTAGGGCTGCTGGTCGATGGTGTAGTCCAGGTCACCGGCCTTGACGGAGTTCAGCGTCTCGGGGATGAGGTCGAACCCGCCGGCCACCTTCAGACCCTTGTCGCGCAGCTTGTGCTTGGCCACCATCTGGCCCACGCTCTGCGTCGAACCGGCGTCCACCGCAAGCAGGCCGGCCACGTTCTGGTGACCCTGGACGTAGGCGTCGATGATCGACAGGCCCTGCGTCACGTCGGCGTTGGTCGCCACGGGGGTGAACGTGACCGGTTTGCCGGAGTCCTTGAACGCCTGCTGCGCGCCGTCGATCCGCGGCTGGATGTTGAGCTGTCCCGGGGTGGCGATGAACGCGGCGACGTCACCGGAGTCGATCTTCGTGAGGGCGCGCTGCCCGAGTGCGTACCCGGACTCGTAGAGCCCCTGCCCGATGTAGGCCAGCCGGTTGGTTCCCGGGTCGTCGCGGGCGCCGTCGGCGTTGTACGACACCACCGGAACGCCGGCGTCGAGGGCCTTGTCCACCGGGGCGCGGAAGGCGTTCTTGTCCACCACGGCGAGCGCCAGCCCGTCGGCCTTGGACGTGATGGCGGTGTTCGTCGCGTCGACCATCTCGGCCACGACGGAGTTCTGCGAGCCCGTCCACTGGTACTCGCAACCGAGCAGCTTGGCCGCGTCCTCCGCACCGTACTGGGTCGGTGTGAAGAACGGATTGGTGGTGACGTGGCAGATGAAGACGAACTTCCACTTCGGCGTCTTCGGGAAGTTGCCGACGGCGCCGGCCGCGGGGGTGTCGTCGCTGCACGCCGTCAGCAGCGCAGACGCGGCGAGCGAGGCGCTGACCAGGCCGGCGCCGGACAGCAGCCGGCGGCGGGTGGCCGTGCCGAGGTCGAGGGAGTCGACCGCCTCGGCGACCTTCGGATGGATCTTCTTCATGGTTGCCTCCATCACCGGCGCGCAGCGGTGCCGGCGTCGTGAGAACGGGATGGCGAAGGGACCGGGGTGCGACGGGGGACGACGTGCCATCGACCGGTTCGGGGCGGTGCCTGACGGCCGTGCTCCGCGCGAGCGGAGCGAGCGGTAGGTAGCGGCTCAGTGGTCGGAATCTATCGCCAGATTCATCCGATGTCTAGGCGGGCCAACTCAGCGCTTGTAACAGATGCGTAACGCGGCTCGAGCGGCACAAGCCTTGCAGTGGCAACTAAATCTGCTCGACGTCCTTGACGTTGTTACCGGCCGCCTCATAGCCTCGCTTAGGCTATTCATAGGATCTATCTGCCTGCGACCCGGAGCAATGCCATGTCGAAGATCAGCGCGGTCGACGTGGTCGACGTCCGCTTTCCGCCGGCGGGGGACCGGTGCGCCGTCTATGTGGTGCTGCGGACCGACACCGAGCTCGCCGGCCACGGGATCTCCTTCGCTGTCAGCGGCACCGCGCTGTGCGTGCTGGCGGCGCGCCGCATTGCCGAGCCGCTGGTCGGTCGGGACGTCGACGAACTTGCCGGCTCGCTCGGCGAGACGTACCGGCAGATCGTCGGCGACGACCGGCTGCGCTGGATGGGACCGCAATGGGGGATCGTGCGGCTGGCCACGGCTGCCGTCCTGAACGCGGTCTGGGATCTCGTGGCGCGCCGTGCCGGGAAACCGTTGTGGCGCCTCGTAGCCGAGCTGAAACCGGCCGATCTCGTGGCCGCGTGCGACTTTCGGTACCTCTCCGACGCGCTGACGCCGGACGAGGCCGTGGAGATGCTCGAGCGGCTCGACAGCAGCCGAGGGGACCGGATCGACCACCTGACGCCGGTGGGCTACCCGTCGTACGTCAGCGTTCCCGGGTCCGGTCGGGCCGACCCCACGTTCCGACGGCGGTGCCGGGAGGCGGTCGTGGCCGGATGGCACGCGATCAAGGTCGACATCGGCGGAAATTACGCCGACGACAGGCGGCGGCTTGCCATCGCCCGCGAGGAGCTGGGAGCAGACGGAACCCTCCTGCTCGACGCCGATCACCGGTGGGACGTGTCCGACGCGATCTCCTACGTCCACGACCTTGCCGAGTTCGGCCCGCTGTGGATCGGGGAGCCGACCGATCCGGACGACATAGCCGGCCACGCCGCAATCCGGACCGCGGTGACACCGGTGGGGGTGGCGGCGGGCGGGCACTGCCACAACCGCGTCATGTTCAAGCAGTTGTTGAGCGCCGGTGCGCTTGACTACTGCCTGCTCGACCCCTTGCGGCTGGGCAGCGTCAACGAGATCGTGCCCGTGCTGCTGCTGGCGGCCCGGTTCGGCGTGCCGGTGTGCCTGCGCGCGGGCGACGCCGGAGCGTCCGAACTCGCCCAGCACGTCGCAGTCATCGACTTCGTCTGCGTCAGCGGCAGCCTGATCGGGCGGCTGCTGGAGCATGTCCAGGGTCCGCACGAGCACTTCACCAGTCCCGCCGACGTCGACGGGGCGTGGTACCGGCTGCCGCAGGAGCCCGGCTACAGTGCCCGCATGCACGCCGAGTCTGTTGCCACCTACCGCTATCCCGACGGCACGTATTGGCGCCGGGCGGCGGGGCGGCAGTAGGACCACGCATGGGCGCGATCGAGACGACGATCGACAAGATCAAGCAGATGCTCGTCGACGGACAACTGCGCCCCGGTGACCGGCTTCCGGTCGAGAAGGATCTCGCCACCAGCCTGGGAGTGTCCCGCAACACCTTGCGCGAGGCCGTCCGGGCGCTGACCTCGCTGAAGGTCCTGCAGACCCGCCAGGGCGACGGTACCTACGTGACGAGCCTGCAACCCGGCCTGCTGCTGGACGGCATGGGCTTCGTGGCCGACCTGTACCGGGAGGACGGCGAACTGCAGTTCCTGCACGTGCGCCGGTTGCTGGAACCGGAGGCGACGGCGTTGTCCGTCCGCCGGCTGACCGACGCCGACCTGGACCGCCTGCGGGCTCTGCTGGACGAGGCGGACGAACTCGTCCGGGCCGGGACCATCGACCACGACCGGTTGATGGCCAACGACCGGGCCTTCCACACCCTCATCACGTCCCGCTGCGGCAACCCGGTGCTGTCCGCGCTGGTCGAGAACACGTCGGGAAACACGGTGCGGGCCCGGCTGTGGCGGGGTCGCCTGGATCCCGACGCGGACGCCCGGACCGTCACCGAACACCGACTGATTTACGAGGCGATCCTCGACCGCGACAGCGAACGGGCCCGGCTGCGCGCGGCGGCGCACATCCTCGGTGTCGAGGACGCCGTTCGCGCGCTGGCGAGTTCGCCAGCGGTGAGCTGAGGCGCCGTCACTGCGATGGCAGACCCTGACCGGCCACCAGCAGGTACCGTCCGGCCCGCTCCGGGCGCACGTTGGGACCGTCGCCGGTGTGGGCGTTCGCGCGCACTGCGGACGCCGCGATCGCGTTCTCGTCGACCTTGACGCCGAGACCCGGCGAGTCGCCCAGGACGAAGGCCCCGTCCTCGATCGACAACTCGATGGACACCCCGACCGGCGGTTGCAGGTTCTGTAGTTCGCTGGCGATGTGGTTGGGGGCCGACGTGGCGGCGTGCAGGAGCGCGACCGGGGTGTTGCCGATCGGGCTGACCGGCAGGTCGTACGCGTTCGCCAGCGCGCAGACGCGGAGAAAGTGGGTGACTCCCCAGACGGCGGCCACCTGGACGACGTCGACAGCCCCTGCCGAGATCAGTGGGCGGTACTGCTCCACGCCGGTGAGGTTCTCACCGGTGGCGACCGAGGCGCGGACCGCGCGGCTGACGACGGCCAGTCCCTCGGCGTCCCAGCGCCGTACCGGTTCCTCGATCCAGGTGAGATCCAGGGTGCGCTCGATCTCCCGGACGTGACGGACCGCTTGCTTGCGCGTCCACGACTCGTTCACGTCGAGCATCAGGCTCGGTCGCGAGCCGCGGCCGGCCTCCGTGAGAACGTCCCGGACGAGCGTGAGGCGGCGCACGTCGTCTTCGATGTCCAGACCGCCCTTGAGCTTCGCGGCGCGAAGGCCGTACCGCGCGTAGGTCTCGTACGTGGCGACGAGTTCGGCGTCGGTGAGGCCGATGTCCAGCCCCGAGGCGTAGGCGGGGACGTCGCGGTCGCGCCCGCCGAGCAGCCGCCAGAGCGGCTCGCCGGCCGCCTGGGCCTTGATGTCCCACAACGCGGTGTCCAGCGCGCCGATGGTGCCGAAGACCGCGCCGGCGTGGCCCGCCTTGAATGTCTGCCGCAGCATGCGGTCGTAGAGTGCGGTCACGCTGCGCGGATCCTCGCCGTCGACGGCGGCGAACACGGCCTCGAGTTGCACGCCCGGCCCGAAGCCGACGCCGGTGATTCCCTCGTCGGTGTCGACCAGGACGATCGGCACGGAGGTGACCCCGTCGGCGAAAACGCCGTTCGCATCGCCGACGGGCCGACCCCATTCCTGGACGGTCGTCAGGGTCCGGTAACCGGTGATCCGCATGTCAGCCCTTCATCGAATTCGCTACTACTTCGTGGACGGACGGCCAGGCGGCCAGCGCCGCCCGCAGTTCCGGACGTTGTTCGGTTGCGAGGGCGTGCCGGTACGCCTCGTCGAGCAGGTCGGCGAGAATCACCCGTCGACCGGTGTGCGCCGACCGGATCGCTCCCTCGACCATGGCCAGACTCATCACGTTGCGGTGGATCTCACCGGACGGGACGGTCCCCGTGCGGATCGCGGCGACGAACTCCGCCAGGGCGCCGGCGACCTCCTCGGGGCCGGTTCCCGCGACCGCGGGGATCGGTGTGCCGTCGGTGGTCCGGGCGACGGGTGGCCGGTCGCCGTCCCAGAGCACGGTGCCCGCCTCGCCGCTGATCCGCCACGTGCCGTTCCACGATGTCTCCAGCGCGGGGCTGCACCAGCTGCCCGTATAGGAGAACCGGGTGCCGTCGGCGAACGTCGCGAACGCCTGGGCGGCGGCATCGCCGGCGTACCAGCTCCAGCTCGGGTTGAACGACTCGCAGGTGATCCCCACCGGATCACTGCCGATGAGATCGCGCGCGATGTCGAAGTGGTGTATCGCCATGTCGGCCAGCAGCGGATGCGGCATCTCGTCGCGGAAGCCACCGAACCGCGGGCCGCGGAAGAAGCTGCATTCCACGAAGCCGATACGGCCGAGCCGGGCGAGCTGACCCCGCAGGGCGGCCAGGTTGCGCCAGTAGCGGCGGGACTGGGAGACCATCAGCAGCCGGTCGCTCACCTCGGCGGCGGCAACCATCGACAGGGCCGCGCTCGTCGTGTCGGCCGCGGGCTTTTCACAAAGCACCGGCAGTCCGCCCAGCAGGGCCGCCGTGCTGACCTCGGCGTGCGCGTCCGCGGTCGTCACGGTGATCACGGCGTCGGCCGCGACGCGGCCGAGCAGCTCCTCCACCGTGGTGGCGCTCGTAACGCCGAGGAGACCGGCGGCGTCGACCGCCCGCCGGGCGGCGTCGAGGTCGAGGTCCACGATGCCGACGAGCTGAGTGTCGACCGACCGCGCGATGACGTCGAGCCACACCCGGCCCATTGCTCCGGCGCCGACCTGGATCAGCCGCAGCGGCTCAGTTGGCGCGGACATCGGCGCGCGTTTCGTCGATCGGGCCGGTGTAGCCGTGTCCGGTGAAGAACTCACCCGTCTCGTGGCGCAGAAGCGTGGGCAGCGTCCGGGGCCGGTCGGTGTGCGCCCAGGCGACGCCGTTGGCGATGACGCGGCGTACGTCGTTGTGGTGGTACACCGGGTAGTCCTGGTCTCCGGGCGAGAAGTAGAAGATCTTTCCGTGCCCGCGCCGGAAGGTGCACCCGCTGCGGAACACCTCGCCTCCGGTGAACGAGGAGATGAAGACGAGCTCGTCCGGGGCGGGTATGTCGAAGAACTCGCCGTACATCTCCTGCTCGTCGATGACGATCGGGCTCGGTACGCCCTCGGCGATCGGATGCGTCGGATCCACCGTCCACACCAGTTCCCGATCCCTGGCGCTGCGCCAACGCAGCGTGCAGGTGGTGCCCATCAACGCGCGGAAGATCTTCGACCAGTGGCCGGAATGCAGGACGACCAGACCCAGCCCGCTGAGCACGTGCCGGTGGACCCGCTCGACGACCTCGTCGGCCACCTCGCCGTGCGCGGCGTGTCCCCACCAGACGAGGACGTCGAGGTCGTCGAGCACCGCGTCGGGAAGGCCGTGTTCTGGCTCGTCGAGAGTGGTCGTGCGGACCCTGGCCCGGTCGCCGAGGTGCTCGACGATCCCGGCGGCGATGGTGGTGTGCATGCCGTCCGGGTAGATCGCGGCGACGTGCGGCTCGATCCGTTCGTGCCGGTGTTCGCCCCAGACGAGCACGCGTGTGCGGTTGGACATGTGTTCCTTCGATGGATTGGCGCTACTTGACGGCGCCGCCGGTCGCTCCGGCGGCGATGTACTTCTGGGCGACCACGAGCAGGATGACGGCCGGAATGCAGGCGAGCACCGCGGTCGCCATGACCGCGCTCCAGTTGTCGACGTGCGCGCCGAGATACGTGTAGATGCCCAGCGTGACCGGCACGACGGTGCCCTTGGTGGTCAGCGTCAGCGCGAAGATGAAGTCGCTCCAGGCGAACAGGAACGCGAACAGCCCGACGGTGATGAGCGCGTTCCGGCTGATCGGCACCACCACGGACACCAGCGATCGGATCGGACCGGCACCGTCGACGCGCGCGGCCTCCACGATGGACGGTGGCACTCCGAGCATGAACGAGCGCAGGATGAGGATGCCGAACGGGATCGCGTTGGCGGCGTTGGCGACGATGAGGCCGGGAACCGAGTTGAGCACGCCGAGCCGCTCGTAGAGGGTGTAGAGGGCGTTCGCGATCACGATACCCGGGATCATCTGGGAGATCAGCAGGGCCAGCAGCGCCCAGCTGATCCAGCGGAACCGGAACTGGGCCAGAGCGTACGCGCAGGGAGTGGAGACCAGCAACGTCACCACCACGGTTCCGGACGCGACAAGCAGGCTGGTGACGAGGTTCCGGCCCTGGTCCTGGAACGCGGTGCGGTAGCCGGCGAGGGTCGGGTCGGTCGGGAAGAACGTCCCGGAAAGCGTGTTGCCGCTGGGCTGCAACGAGATGTTGAGCATCCAGTAGACCGGGAAGAGCATCAGGGCCAGCAGGACGAGTGCGACCGCGGTGCGGATCGCGGCCCGGGGGCGGCGAGCGGACATCGTCGACTCCCTACTCGTCGATCCGGCGTCGGGTGGCCCGCAGGTACAGGATCGCGAAGGCCAGCGAGATGACGATCAGGATGTTGCTGAGGGCGGCACCCTGGCCGAACTTGAACTCCACGAACGAGCGCTCGTAGGACTGCGTGGCGATGGTCTCGGTGGCGTTGGCCGGGCCGCCATGGGTCAGGCCCAGGATGATGTCGATCACCTTGAGGGTGTAGATGACCCCCAGCATCAGCACGATGCCGACGACCTCTCTCAGGTTGGGCCAGGTGATGTACCGGAACGACCGCCACCCGGTCGCGCCGTCCAGCGCGGCCGCCTCGTAAAGCTCCTCCGGGATGTCCTGCAGGCCGCTGTACAGCAGGGTCAGGTTGAACGGGATGCCCAGCCAGATGTTCACCAGGATCACCGAGACCAGCGCGACATCCGAGGACGCCAGCCACGGCACCGGCGAATCGATGATTCCGAGACGCTCCAGCGTGACGTTCAGGATCCCGCTGTCCTGTTCCAGCACCGCGCGCCAGGCGGCGCTGCCCACGATCAACGGCATCAACCAGGGCAGCAGGAACAGCGCGCGCACGACCCGGTTGAGCGGGAAGTTCCGGTGGAAGAACAGGGCCAGCGCCAGGCCGATCGCGAACTGGCCGGCGATGGAGCCCGCGGTGAACAGCGCCGTGTTGACGAGCGCCTTGGTGAACAGCGCGTCGCCGACCACCGTCGCGAAGTTCTGCAGCCCGACCCACGGCGCCTCGCCGGTGAAGAAGGTCGCCAGGGTGTAGTCCTGGAAGCTCATGACCAGGTTCTTCACCACGGGGTAGCCGAACAGGACGACGATGGCCACGGCCGCCGGCACCACGAAGAGGATCTTCGTGATCTCCTCCCCGCGCCGGCCCGTGCTGCGGGCCGACGCGGGGCTGGTCGTCTTCGTCATGGAGCGGCTAGGCACCGGCCTTGGCCATGGCGTCGGCCGGAGCCGCCTGGCCGGTGAGCACGAGTTGCATGCCGGTGTAGATCACCTTGGCGGTGTCGGGCCACTTCTCGCCGAGCTTGCCGGTGCGCGCCCGCGCGTGGGCGACCGCGTCGACGAAGCCCGCCATCGACGGGACCTCGGTCTTGAACTTGTCGGCCAGGGCGAGCTTGGTCGGCACCAGGCCGCCGTCCTTCGCCCGCTGCATCTGGTTCTCATCGCTGTTCATGCACTTGACGAACTCGGCGGCCTTGCTCATCTTCGCCTTGTTGCCGGTCTGCGGTACCGTCCACGCCTCGCCGCCCAGCGGGGCGGTCGACGTCTGGCCCGCCTTGTTGACCGGGAACGAGACCACGCCGAAGTTCACCTTCGCCTTGTCGATGGCCGGGATGTTCCACGGACCGTTGAGCATCATCGCGGCCTTGCCGGCGATGAACTGGTCGTTGACGTCTCCCTGACCCCAGGTGACCACGCTCTTGGACGACACACCACTGTCGACGAGGTCCTTCCACAGCGCGAGCGCCTCGGCCACCTGCGGGTCCTTGAGCTTGGTCTCGTCGCCACCGTTGGTCCACATCGGCGGCAGGAACTGCCAGGCGCCCTCGAAATCGGCGGTCGCGTTGAACGCGAAGCCGTACTGGTCGCCGGTGGTCAGCTTCTTGGCGGTCGACTTCAGCTCATCCCACGTGGTTGGCGGGGTCACACCGGCCTTGGTCAGCACGTCCTTGTTGTAGAAGATTCCGATCGTGTTGGCGGCGGGCTGCAGACCGTACAACTTGCCCTTGTAGGTCGCGGCGGACACCGGGCCCTCGGCGTAGCCGTCGGTCTTGATCCCGTAGTCGCCGAGCGGCGCGAGTGCGCCGGTAGCGGCGATCTGCTGGATATCCGGGTTGTCCAGCATCAGCACGTCCGGCAGCGTTTTCGACGACGCCTGCTGGAGCACCTTCTGGATGAGCGACGGTCCCGGAACGGCCGTCCGGTTGATCTTGGTTCCGATCGCGGTGCCGCACTTGTCCACCAGCGCCTGGACCAGTGAATTCGTCGGCTCGTCGGAGTAGTAGTCGAGGAGGGTCAGGCTGTCGACCGTCGCGTTGGCGGGCGGCGAGTCGTCGCCGCACGCAGCGAGGGTCAAGGGCGTCAGGGTCACCAGGGCGGCGAGCGTCGCCAGTCGTTTCTTCATCGTCGGTGCAGCTCCTTCGGCTGACTCGATGTCACGATGGTATAGCGCTTAACCAAATGGGCCGGGTGGTTTCGAAGAATTATGGGAATGGGTTGGTTAAGCGCTATACCTGGCTCGCGGTAGAGTGTGGGAGCCAGCCGACGGGTTGTCAACAGGTCCTTCCAAACCGGCGATCGGAGGACGCGCGAATGGCGGTCACCATGCGGCAGGTCGCGGAGGCGGCAGGGGTGTCGATCGCGACGGTTTCGTTCGTGGTCAACAACTCCAAACCGGTCACGCCCGAGACCCGGCGGCGGATCGAACGGGCGATGGCCGAGCTCGGCTTCCGGCCCAACATCGTCGCGCGTGCGCTGGCCAGTCGCCGCACCCAGATCCTCGCGCTCGTCACGCCGCTCTCGCGGCTGTGGCCGGGGGCGGCCACCCGGGAGTTCATCCTCGGCGCCGCGCAAGCCGCGAAGGACTCCAACCACCATCTGGTGATCTGGCCGGTGGGCAACGACGGCGACGAACTGGTCGCCCTGGTGGGGCAGAAGCTCGTCGACGGGGTGCTGCTGATGTCGGTGCAGCTGGACGATGCGCGGGTGGAAGCACTGCGCGGACTGGACACGCCCTTCACGCTCATCGGCCGCACCCGCGACCTCACCGGCCTGGACTATGTCGACGTCGACATCGCGGCCTCGATGCGGATGGCCATGGACCACCTGGCGGGGCTGGGGCACCGGCACATCGCATTCGTCAACGGAACTCGCGACGAGGAGGGTGTCGCGGGATTCGGTCCGTACGTCCGCTCCGAGGCGGCCTACCGGGAGCTGTCGACCGAACGCGGCATCGGCCCGGTTGTGCTGTACTGCCGATCGGACGCCGCCTCGGGTCGCGAGGCCGCCCGCGAGCTGCTGGCCACCGCGCCGAGCACGACGGCCGTGATCATCCAGGACGAGGCGGGCGCGGCGGGCCTCACCGCTGAGCTCAGGCGGCTCGACCGACCCGTGCCCGACGACATCTCGGTGCTGTCCCTGTTGAGCTCGGCCGACTTCGCCGAGATGTGTGATCCCCCCTTGACCACCGTCACCACACCCGGCATGGAACTCGGCCGGCTCGGTGTGGAGGCGCTCCTGCGCCAGTTGGACAACCGGCCCCGGTTGACGGCGGTACTGCGCACCGGTGTCCTGGCCCGGGGCGGGTCCACCGGCCCGGTCGGATCCCGACGGTGACCAGCGGCTAGCCCTGCGCGTGGGAGCTAGGCTCTTGCGGTGTCCGTCTTCCTGGCCATCGATCTCGGTGCGGAGAGCGGTCGGGTGGTGCGTGGAACGCTTCGGGACGGCCGGCTCGCGGTCGAGGAGGCCCATCGCTTCGTCAACCGCCCGGTGGCGGTGCCCGGCGGTCTGCATTGGGACGTCCTGGCGCTGTTCGCGGACCTGTCGGCGGGGATCGCTGCCGCCGGTGGCGCCGCCGGTTCGCCGCCCCGTGGCGTCGGTATCGACGCGTGGGGCAACGACTTCGCGCTGCTCGACCGCGACGGGCGGCTGGTCGGCAACCCCTGGCACTACCGCGACGCGCGTACCCGGTCCGCCCCGGCGCTCGTCGCGGCCAGGGTCGGCTCCGGCGCGATCTACCGGGCGACCGGTACGCCGTCGCTGCCGATCAACACCGCCAGTCAGCTCGTCGCGATGGAGGGCTCGCCGCACCTGGACGTCGCGCAGCGACTGGTGATGCTGCCGGATCTGTTCGGATACTGGCTGACCGGAGAGCTGGCGGCCGAACAGACGATCGCGAGCACCAGCCAACTTCTGGACGTCACCACGCGCACGTGGGCGATGCCGGTGATCGAAAAGCTGGGCATTCCGCGCCGGCTGTTCGACCACGAGGTCATGCCCGCCGGCACCCGCGTCGGCTCGCTGGTCGACGATCCGAGGATTCCACTGTGGACGGTTGCCGGGCACGACACCGCCTCGGCGGTGGCGGCGGTACCCGCCGCGACAGCGGCGTTCGGCTACATCTCCGCCGGCACGTGGTCGCTCGTGGGGCTCGAGCTCACCGCACCGGTGTTGACCGACGAGGCCATGCGCGCCGGTTTCTCCAACGAGGCGGGGGTCGGTGGCACCACGAGATTCCTGCGCAACGGCACCGGCCTGTGGCTGCTGCAGCGATGCCGGGCGGCGTGGCGGTCACCGCCGTACGGCGAACTGGCGGCCGCGGCCGCGGCCGCTCCCGCGTTCCGGAGCCTCGTCGATCCGGACAGCCCCGACTTCGTCGCGCCCCGGGACATGCCGGCACAGATCGCGGCGACCTGCCGGATGACCGGTGAACCGGTGCCGGAGGACGAGGCCGCCGTCGTGCGGTGCGTGCTGGACAGCCTCGCCTGCAAGCACCGGTGGACGCTCGAGCGCGCCGAGCGACTCGCCGGCCAGCGGGCGGAGGTCGTGCACATCGTGGGCGGAGGAGCGGCGAATCCGTTGCTGTGCCAGCTCACCGCCGACCTGACCGCGCGGCCGGTGCTGGCCGGACCGGTCGAGGCGACCGCCGTGGGCAACCTGCTCGTCCAGGCGTGGGCAACGGGCGAACTCGGCTCGCTGGCCGAGGCGCGCGCCGTCGTGGCGCGGTCGCTTCCGCCGCGCCTGTTCGAGCCGGGCCGCTCGGAGGCCGCAGAGGTCGCGTACGCGCGCTTCCGCACGCTGCTGGACAGTCGTGACAAGATCTGACATATTTTGCACGACTCTTCTCGGCGGGAGGTGCCGTAAGTGTTGATGGCCGAGCGTCGTCGACGGCTGCTCGAACAGGTGCGTGACCGGGGCTACGTGTCGTTCCGGGAACTCGCCGAGGCACTCGAGACCTCGGAGTCGACGGTGCGCCGGGACCTGCGCTCGATGGTGGCAGAGGGCCTGCTCACCGCGACGCGTGGCGGCGTCGGCCCGGCGGGCGTACCGGTTCCGCCGCCTACCGCCGGCCCTACCGCTCCGGCGGCCGGCGGGTCCGAGGAGCAGTCGGATCCGGTTCACCGGCAACGGCAGGCCATCGCGGCGAGCGCGGCCGCGCTCGTGGTACCGGGCAGCGCCGTTCTGCTCGGCCCGGGCCGCACCACGACAGCGCTCGCGCACCACCTCGCCGCGATCAGTCAGCTCACCGTGGTCACGAACTCGATCACGGTGACCAGTGCGCTCGTCGCCGCTCCACAGATCGACGTGGTGCTGATCGGCGGTGCCCTGCGCCGGTCGATCGGCGCCGTGGTCGGCCCGAGCACCGAGCAGGCGCTCCAGGGCCTGCGCGGCGCGCAGGTGTTCCTCTCCGGTGACGGCGTGACCGTCGAACGGGGTCTGACGACGCCGAACGTCTTCGCGGCGGCGACGGACCAGGCGATGATGGCCGCCGGCCGCCAGGTCGTAGTGCTGGCGGACCATACCAAGCTGGGCCGGGACACGATGTGCCAGACGGTGCCGAGCGATCGGATGGACGTCCTGGTGACGGACGCCGACGCGGACCCCGAGATGGTGGCCCGACTGCGCGCGGAAGGCATCGACGTCAGGGTCGCATGACCCCTTTCGGATCTTGCCCGTAGGGACGCGGGATCTGTCAATGCGCGTCGGCTCTTGACAGAACTTGGCAGCCTGCGACTAGTATCCGATCAGTTTCAGCCAAAGTCTTTCATGTCGTGGCGCCAGTCCTCTCCACCCGGGCACGGCGCCCCGTTCGCCGTACCCATGTGAAAGGGAGGCAACGATGTCCCGGTTCAGACGACTCACCAGCCGTGGCACCGCCGTCACCGCTCTGGCAGCTCTCGTCCTCGCCGCCGGCGCCTGCACCAAGAGCGCCGACGACGGCGCACCGGCCGCTGGGAACGACGCCGCCCAACAGGTCCAGGCCACCTCCGGCGCCGGCGGATGCACACCGGAGAAGTACAACGGCGGTGTGCCCAAGCTCGACCTGAAGAACATCACGGTCGGATTCGCGCAGTCGGAGAAGGAGGCCAACCCCTTCCGGATCACCGAGACGCAGTCCATCAAGGACGAGGCGGCCAAGCGCGGGATCAAGCTCATCACCACCAACGCCCAGTCGGACCTCAACAAGGAGATCGCCGATATCCAGGGCATGATCGCCCAGGGCGCCAAGGCTCTGATCATCTCGCCGCTGAACTCGGAGGGTCTCGATCCGGCGCTGAAGGCGGCCCAGGACGCCAAGGTGCCGGTCATGACGATCGACCGGTTGCTGACCACGAAGACGGCGTGCAAGGACTACCTGGGATGGATCGGATCGGACTTCGTCAAGCAGGGCGAGCGGGCCGCGGACGCCATGATCAAGGCGACCGGTGATCAAGGCAACGTGGCGATCCTGCTCGGCGCGTCAGGGGTCAACGTGACAGTCGACCGCACCAAGGGCTTCAAGGATCAGTTGACCGCCAAGGGCTCCAAGCTGAAGGTGGTCGCGGAGCAGACCGGCGACTTCACCCGGGAGAAGGGCCAGAAGGTCACCGAGCAACTCATCTCCGCCAACCCCGACATCACCGCCATCTACGCCGAGAACGACGAGATGGCGCTCGGTGCCGTGGCGGCGCTCAAGGGCGCGAACAAGAAGCCGGGCGACGTCAAGATCATCACGATCGACGGGACCAAGGGCGCCGTACAGGGCATCCTCGACGGTTGGATCGCGGGCGTCATCGAGTCCAACCCGCGCTTCGGCCCGCTCGCCTTCCAGGCGTTGGAGGACTTCTACAGCGGCAAGGGCGTCGCGGAGAAGACCATCATCTCCGACAAGGAATACACGAAGGAAAACGCCCAGGCCGAACTCGCCAACGCGTACTGACCGGACCGTCCGCCGGCCGTGGCGGCCGCACCGCCACGGCCGGCGTACTCGACGCGGAGAGTGAGCCCGCCGCATGACCGAGCGAAGCGAGGGCATCATCGAGCAGAGCCCGCCCGGTCAGGGCGGGTCACCACGGAGTGGGGACCCGGCGTGACCGAGCGAAGCGAGGGCATCATCGAGCAGAGCCCGCCCGGTCAGGGCGGGTCACCACGGAGTGGGGACCCGGCATGACCACGCCCGCCATCGACGTGCGGTCGGTGAGCAAGCAGTTCGCCGGAGTGCGCGCCCTTGACGGCGTGTCGCTCGAACTGAACTCCGGCGAGGTGCACGCGCTCGTCGGCGAGAACGGCGCCGGCAAGTCGACCCTCATCAAGCTCATCACGGGGGTCTACCGGCCGGACGCCGGCGAAGTGCGCTACCTCGGCGAACCGGTCGCCTTCGCCCGCCCCCGCGACGCGCAGGCCGCCGGGATCAGCACCATCTACCAGGAGGTCAACCTGGTGCCGCTGCGCAGCGTCGCCAGCAACCTGTTTCTCGGCCGGGAACCGACGAACAGGCTGGGCCTCATCGACTACCGCCGCATGCATCGCGCCGCCCGGGAGACGCTGTCCCGCTACGGCATCAGCGTCGACGTCCGCCGCCCGCTCGGCGAACTCGGACTCGGCGTCCAACAGATGATCGCGGTGGCCCGGGCGCTGTCCACCGAGGCCCGCGTCGTCATCATGGACGAGCCCACGTCGTCCCTCGAACCGCGCGAGGTCGACCTGCTGGCCGGCGTGGTCGACACGCTGCGCCGCGAGCGCGTCGCCGTCCTGTACGTGACGCACAAGCTCGACGAGGTGTTCCGCTTCTGCGAGCGGGTCACGGTGCTGCGCGACGGGCGGCGCGCGCACACCGGCCCCGTGGCCGGCACCACCAGGTTGCGGCTGGTGGCCACCATGCTCGGTCGCGACATCGACGACGTGCGCGAGCACGGGGCGACCACGTTCACCGACGAGCACCGCAGCGTCGCCGGCGAGCCGACACTGCGCGCCGTGGGACTCAGCCGGCGCCCGTACCTCGACGACGTCACCGTCGACGTGCACGCCGGTGAGGTCGTGGGCCTGGCCGGGCTGCTCGGCTCGGGCCGCACCGAGACCGCGAAGGCGATGTTCGGTGCCGACCCTGTGGACAGCGGTTCGGTCAGCGTCGACGGGCGCACCAGGCGGCGCTGGTCACCCGCCGCGGCGATCCGCAACGGCGTCGGCATGATCCCGGAGGACCGCAAGGCCGAGGGCGTCATCGCCGAGCTGTCGGTACGCGACAACATCGTTCTCGCCGCGCTGCCGAGACTCACCACCGCCGGATTCCTGTCCGACCGGCGTCAGGCCGACCTCGTCGACACGTTCGTCAAGCGGCTGCGCATCAAGGTGGCAAGCACCGACCAGAAGGTGCGCGAGCTGTCCGGCGGCAACCAGCAGAAGGTCCTCCTCGCACGCATGCTCTGCCTGCACCCCAAGGTGCTGATTCTCGACGAGCCGACGCGCGGTGTCGACGTCGGCGCCAAGGCCGAGATCCAGTCGCTCATCGACGAACTGGCCGAGCAGGGCCTCGGCGTCGTCCTGATCTCCTCGGAGCTGGAGGAGGTCGTCGAGGGTGCCGACCGGGTGTTGGTTCTGCGTGACGGCGCGGTGGTCGCGACGTTGCGGGGCGACGACGTGAGCGAGGAACGCGTCATGCGCGCGATCGCCGTCGCGTCGGACGAGGCGGCGGCGGAGCCGTCGACGACGGACGCCCCCGCGCCGGAGGACCCCCATGCTTGACACGCTGCGCCGGCGGCGGAACCGGGCCGACGTCCTGCGTTTCCTTCAGGTCGGCGGTGTCTACGTCGCGACCGCGTTGATCCTGGCCTTCAACCTGCTCTTCACACCCAACTTCGCCACGCTGGCCAATCTGCGGCTGCAACTGGTGCAGGTCGCTCCGGTGGCCATCGTGGCGATCGGCATGGCACTGGTCATCGCCACCGAAGGCATCGACCTGTCCGTCGGCTCGACGATGGCGATCAGTGCCGCGCTGCTCCCGTTGTACATCGGCTACGGGGTGTGGCCCGCCATCGCGGTTGCTCTCCTGGCGGGCGTCGCTGTCGGCGCGGTCAACGGGTCGCTCGTCGCGTTCGCCGGAATGCAGCCCATCATCGCCACCCTCGGAGTGCTGGTGGCCGGGCGAGGGTTGGCGCTGGTGTTCGCCAACGGTCGGCTTACCGAGCTGTTCGATCCGACGCTCGACTCGCTCGGCAACGACTCGGTGCTCGGGGTGCCGATCAGCGTGCTGCTCGTGCTGGCAGTCGCCGTCATCGCCGGCGTCGTGGTTCGCCGGGCCGCGTTCGGCCGGCAGCTCCTCGCGGTCGGCGGCAACCGGGCGGCCGCGAGTCTCGCCGGCCTTCCCGTCAAGCGGACGCTCGTCGCCGTGTATGTCGTGAGCGGTGTCCTCGCCGCCGCCGCCGGCGTGCTGAGCACCGCCCGCCAAGGCGCGAGCGACCCGTCGTTCGTCGGGCTGCTCATCGAACTGAGCGCCATCACGGCGGTCGTCGTCGGCGGGACACCGCTGTCCGGCGGCCGCGTCCGCATCCTCGGCACGCTGACCGGAGCGCTGCTGATGCAACTCATCACCGCGACGGTCATCCAGCAGAACCTGCCGGACTCGACCGCCCGCATGATCCAGGCGGCGATCATCGTCGCGGCCGTGTATGTCCAACGTGGACGGAGCCGGGCATGACGACGACACCGGAGGTGATCGCCGCACCGGCGCGGCGACGCCTGACGATACGCGGCCGGCGGTGGCGGCCGGACCGTGCCGGCGCCCCCATCGTGCTGGCGCTGGTCGTCATCGGCGGATCGCTTGTCTTCGGCGACAGCTTCGCCAGTGCGCAGAACTTCGGCAACATCGCGCTGGACAGCTCGTACCTGCTGCTGATCGCGATCGGGATGACGTTCGTGATCATCAGCGGGGGCATCGACCTGTCGGTGGGCTCGTTGCTGGCGCTGGCCGGCGTTCTCACCGCATACGGCGCCCGGTGGGGAAGCGTCGCCGCGATCGTCCTGCCACTACTGGTGTGCGCCGCGTTCGGACTCGTGAACGGCTTGCTCATCGCGCGGGCGAGGATCGCACCGTTCATCGTCACGCTGGCCGCCCTGCTGTTCGCCCGCGGCCTGGCGTTCGCGGTCGCCGACGAGGGCAACACCGTGTACATCATCCCGGCCGACCTGACGTTGACCCGGCTCGGCCAGGCGCGCTGGCTCGGTCTGCACGCGCCCGTGTGGTTGGCGCTCCTGGCGTTCGGCGTCGGAGTGCTGGTCCTCAACCGGACCCGGTTCGGCCAGGCGGTGTTCGCCGTCGGTGACAACCAGGAGGCCGCCGAGCTCATGGGACTGCCGGTCGCCCGGGTCCGGTTGCTCGTCTACGTCGCCAGCGCCGTCCTCGCCGGCATCGCCGGCGTGCTCGTCGCCGCGCAGACGCAGTCGGGGCTGCCGACCATCGGCGAGGGGCGTGAACTGGAGGCGATCGCCGCCGTGGTCATCGGAGGCACGCTGCTGTCCGGCGGCGCCGGCTCGCTCAGCGGAACGCTCGCCGGTGTCCTGCTGCTCAAGGTGATCCAGAATCTGATCAATCAGGTGGGCACCCTCACCGCGTACTACCAGCAGGTCGTCAGCGGCATCTTCCTGATCGTCGTGGTGCTGATCCAGTCCCGCCTCGCCCGGCGGAGGCTCCGGTGAACCGGGGGGCGGCGCGGTTCGCTCCCGGAGTGAGCCGGCCCGAAGAGCGCGGCGCGGTGCCACCGCTGCGGGTCGCCGTCGTCGGGACCGGTGAGTGGTGGGGCCGCCAGCACGCGGAACTCTTCGCCGCCCGCACGGACACGTCGCTGGTGGCCGTCGTGGGGCGCGATCCGGCCCGCACGACCGCCCGGGCGCAGGAGTTCGGAGCACGGGCCTACGTCGACATCGACGAGATGATCGGCCGCGAACGGCCCGACCTGGTCTCGGTGTGCCTGCCGAACGAGGCACACTTCGAACCGACGCTGCACCTGATCCGCTGCGGAGTGCCGTTGCTCGTCGAGAAGCCGTTGGTCTTCTCCCTCGACGAGGCCGAAACCCTGGTGGCGGAGGCCGCCGCGCGCAACCTGTTCGTGGCGATCAACTTCAACCACCGCTATGCCAAACCCGTGCGGCTCGCGGCTGCCGCGCTGGCCCGCGGCGACCTGGGCCGGCTCGCGTTCGCCACCTGGCGCTTCGGGGGCGAGGCGGGCACGAGCAGGCACCCCCACGCCAACCTCATCGAGACCCAGTGCCACGGCTTCGACATGCTCGAGCACCTGTGCGGTCCGATCACCTCGGTCATGGCCCAACTGGCCGATCCGAGTGGAACGGGCTGGTCGACCCTCGTGGTGGCGTTGCGGTTCGCGAACGGGGCGGTCGGGAGCCTGGTCGGGACGTACGACTCGTCCTACGCGTATCCGGACACCCACCTCGTCGAGCTCAACGGCACGGCCGGCCGCGTGCTCATCCATGACACCGTGCGCCGGTTCAGCCTGCAACGGGCCGGTGACGAAACAGCCCACGTCTGGCGGGCAGGCTACTTCAACGACACCGATCGGGCATTCCACGCCACCTTCGACCGGCACGTCGACGACGTGCTCGCGGCGTTGCGCGAGGGGCGCGAGCCGCCCGTTCCGGTGACCGCCGGCCGGCGGGCACTCGTGCTGGCCTGCGCCGTCATCCGCTCCTTCGAAGAGGGGATCCGGGTATCCACGGTGGACCAGTGACGCCGATGGCGACTCCGACCGGGGCCGGTCTCCCGGGACCGGGTAGGGGCCACAGATGCCGGCGAATCGTCACAGTGGCGCGGTCAGTTCCAGGTGGACGCCGTCCGGGTCGCTGAAGGAGAGGATGGCGATACCGAACGCCGGCAGGTCCTGGACCTTGCCGTGGACGATGCCGTGCTCCTCCAGCCGGCCGGCGGCCTGCACGAGCGCGTCGCGGGATCCGACAGTGAAGCTGATGTGGTCGAGCCCGACCCGCTCGGACACGAACCGGTCCCGGGCGTCGGCCACCGGTCGCAGCCCGAACAGCATGCCGTTGGTGTGGAACACCACGCCGCCGTAGAGCTGCGCGGGATCGTTGCGCACGGCAGGGTCGTCCGGGCTGCCCGAGGACGCAGCGACCACCTCGAAGCCGAGCACCTCGGTGTAGAACGCCCGCGACCGCTCCAGGTCGGTGACCGTGATCCGCACGTGGTGCAGTCCGGTGACATCGATCATTGCCATGGTGTCCTCCTCGGCGGTAATGGCCGGCGCCGGCCATTACCAGCATCGTGGATGGCCGTCGCGCGGAGTACAGAGATGCGGGCGAGCCTCGACGCCGCCCGGGTCGACCCGTCCACCCGCACGGCGAATGCCGCTCGCGCGCCACCCGCGGCACATCATCCGAGTCCACGGCACCTCACGCCGGATGTCCCGCTCGCAGATGTCGGACGTCGGAGAACATCAGCGGCGGTCCCTGCCGCTGGCCGTGTGACTGCACCGGATCGAGCAGGAACCCGGTGTGGTTGCCCCAGACCACCCGGTCCAGGATCGTGCCGACGAACCAGTGCGGGCAGTCGGTGAGGATCGGGACACCGGACGGCCCCGGCTCCCACTCGCACCGGGTGAACTTGTCCACCTCGTCGCCGGTGCGGGTCGCGAACAGGGAGGCCAGATCGCGCTGTGCGCGGGTCAAGCTGTGGACGGTGAGCATTTGCGCGTGGAGCGCCACGCGGTAGGTGTGGTTGTGCTCGGAGAGCCATACGACGAACCGGTCCGGCTCGATGCTGCATTGCGAGGCAAAGCCGATCAGGCAGCCGGCGCGCTCGCCGGTGCCGGGATGCACCGTGGTCACGATGAACATGGGATAGTCGAGTTCGGCCAGGAACGGGTTCAGACTCGCACTGGGCTCCACGGTTGTGCCTCCCGCCGCTGCCAAGCCGCTGATGCAAGAGATCGTAATTTCTCGGCCGGCGTCTCGCCGCTCCGCCACTTCGCGGTATGGCGGCCGGCCTGGCAGGCTGAGCCGATGGAGTCAGTCTGGGACTACCCACGCCCGCCACGCTTGGAGCGCACCACGTCCCGGGTGACAGTCGTGCACGCGGGGCACCTCATCGCGGACAGCGACCGCTGCTGGCGGGTCCTGGAAACCTCGCACCCGCCGGTCTACTACGTGCCCCGTGACGACATCGCCGATGGTGTGCTGGAACCCGGCACGGGCCGGTCGTACTGCGAGTTCAAGGGCGTCGCCAGTTACTGGGACGTCGTCGCCGGCAAGACCCGGGTGCAACAGGCCGCGTGGTCCTACGAGCGCCCCTCACCCGCATATGCGGAAATCGCCGGAGCCGTCGCCTTCTATCCGAGCCGGGTCGACGAATGCCGGGTAGCCGGCGAACTCGTCGAACCGCAGGAGGGCGACTTCTACGGCGGCTGGATCACCGCGAACATCACCGGCCCGTTCAAGGGTGGCCCCGGAACCAGGGGCTGGTAGCCCACCTGCTCCCAGGTATGCGTCCGGATCATCGAGTGCACGCGGCACCGACATCGATCGGACGGCGGGACCGTCCGGACGGATGAGCGCGGTGGGGGCCGGGCTACGCCAATTGAGGGATCCGGTTTGGCGGACCGCGCATACCGTACTTCCATGCGCAAGTCGCTGCTGTTCGTGCTGGTCCTGCTCGCCTCCGTGCTGGTCGGGGTGAGAACCGCTGCGGCCGACGTGGCCGTCGACGAGGTCCACTACACGTTCACCGGCGACACGTCGATCGCCCTGGACTGGCGCGGCACGGCTCAGGACGTCCGCTACGGGACGACGACCGCGTACGGCTCGACCGCGACCGGCTCCGCTCCACAGTGGACACCGACGTCGTCGGCCGGCCCGTTCCGGCAGGCCGAGATCGGCGGGCTGGCCGCCGGTACGACGTATCACTACTCGATCGGCGGCGGCGCCGACCACACGTTCCACACCCCGCCGACCGGCCCCTTCCGGTTCGACGCGATCGGTGACGTGGGGGACACGACCCAGTTCAGTCACCTGGCCGGCACGCTGTCTGCGATCGCCGGTGACCAGCCGTCGTTCGTGCTGATGCTCGGCGATCTCACCTACGCCAACGCCGCCAACGTCACCCAGCAGGTGGTCGACCAGCACTTCAACGACGTGATGGCGTTCAGCACGTCGGCCGCCTACATGCCGGCCTGGGGCAACCACGAGTACGAGTCGCCGGGCGCCGACGACCTGCGCAACTACAAGGGCCGGCTGCTCATGCCGCACGCGGCGGCCTCGCCCGGCTCGCCCGCGGTCTCCTGCTGCGGCGACGACTGGGGTTGGTTCGACGCCGGTGGCGTGCGCTTCATCGCGTACCCGGAGCCGTATACGTCGGCCACCTGGCCGGACTGGCAGGCGCAGGCCAACGCGCTGCTGAGCCAGGCGCAGAGTGACCCGTCGATCAGCTACATCGTGACGTACGGGCACCGCCCGGCCTACTCCACCGGCTTCCACCCGGGCGACACCACCCTGGCCGGGATCCTCGATACGTTCGGCGGCACGTACTCGAAGTACGTGCTGAACATCAATGGCCACTCGCACGACTACGAGCGGTTCCGGCCGATCAACGGGGTCACCCACATCACCGCCGGTACGCCGTCGTCGGAGGAGGTGCCGTGGGGCGCCCCCGACCCGCGTACCGCGTTCCGGGCCTTGCACCTGGCGCACCTGCGGGTCGACGTGGACAGCGAGGGCATGCGGATCCAGGCGATCTGCGACGAGGCGGCCAGCAGGGACGACGTGACGTGCGCCGCCGGTAGCGTGCTCGACGAGTACACGATCGGCATCCCGCCGCCGGCCGAGCCGGTCACCGCCTACTACACCGACAACACCAACCCCGCCTGCTCCGACACCGGCCCCGGCGCCCTCGACCAACCGTTCTGCACGATCAACCGGGGCACGTCGCGGCTGTTGCCCGGCCAGACCCTCTACGTCGGCAACGGCACGTACCCGGAGCAGGTGACCGTGGCCAACTCGGGTACGGCCACCACGCCGGTCACGGTCGCCGCGCTGCCGGGCGCCCACCCGATCGTGGGCACGAGCACCCAACAGCACGGCATCTACCTGTCCGCCCGCAACTACGTGACGATCAGCGGGCTGACCACCAGCGGCACGGCCAGCGACGGTGTGTACGTGACCAACACCGACCACGTCACGCTGTCCGGGGTCCGGGCCACCCTGTCCGGGCAGCCGACCGCGACCGGCTTCGCCAGAGGCTTCAAAATCATCGGGAGCACGGCGGTGACGGTGCGCGCCAGCACCGCCGACCACAACACCGACTCGGGCATCTACCTGGCTTCCGGCACCACCGGCGCGACGATCGTCGGCAACGAGGCGTTTGCGAACGCCCGCCAGTACGTGCGCGCCGCCGCCGGTATCGACCTGCGCAGCGGCGGCAACACGGTGATCGGCAACGTCACGCACGACAACGAGGACTCCGGCGTGCAGCTGTACACCGGCAGCGGCGGCAGCCTGGTCGCCAACAACGTCAGCTACCGCAACGGCGACCACGGCATCGACGACTACCAGGCGACCAACGAGCGGATCATCGGCAACAGCGTCTACCGCAACGTCACCGCGGGCATCAACATCGAGGGCGGCTCGACCGGCGCGCTCGTCGCCAACAACATCTCCGTCGACAATGGACTGTCCAGCCCGCGCTCGGTCGGCAACATCCGGGTCGACGCCACCTCCCAGTCCGGCACCGTCGTCAATGCCAACCTGGTGTACCTGCATGCGCCGGGGGCGTACTACGAGTGGGGCACGGTCAACTACTCATCCCTGCCCGCCTTCGCCACCGCGACCGGTCAGGAGAGCCGTGGCCGGCAGGCCGACCCGCGCTGGGCCGACCCCGACGGCGGCAACTTCACGCTGACCGCCGGCTCGCCGGCGATCGATTCGGCCGACAGCGCGGTGTCAGGCGAGCAGCCGACCGACATCGTGGGCACCGTGCGCTACGACGATCCGGCCGTGGCCAACGGTCCCGGTGGCTTCGACGACCGCGGCGCGTTCGAGGCGCCGGCCGGCACCACCGACGCCAGCCCGCAGGTGGCGCTCAGCATCACACCGACGTCTGGCACGGCACCGCTCACGGTCACCGCGAGCGCGGCCGGGTCAACCGACAGCGACGCCACCGGCATCGCCAGCTACCGGTTCGACTTCGGCGACGGCAGCACGGCCGGCCCCCAGTCGGGCCCCTCGACCGGGCACACGTACGCGGTCGCCGGCACCTACCCGCTGCTCGTGTCGGTGACCGACACGGCGGGGCTGACCACGACCGCCGGTGCGGTGGTGACCGTCGGGGTGGCCGGCAACCTGGTGGTCAACTCGACGTTCGAGGCCGACCTGTCCGGCTGGGGCGCCCTGGCCGGCTGCGGGCTGACCCGGGTGGCCGGCGGCCACAACGAGGGTTGGGCGGCCAACCTCAACAACCCGCTGACCACAGCGCAGACGTGCACGCTCAACGACTCGCCGAACTGGGTGGCCCGCACGGTCGCCGGGACCTACACGTCGACGGTGTGGGTGCGGGCGAGCGCCACCGGCGGCCAGGTGAAGCTGCGCGTCCGCGAGTACAACGGGGCGACGCTCGTCGGCACCGGCACCACGACCCTCACCGTCACCAACACGGAGTGGCAGCAGGTGACGCTGACTTATCAGGTCCTCAGTCCCGGTTCGACGCTCGACTTGAACGTGTACGAGACGAACCAGCCGGCCGGTAGCGACCTGCTCGTGGACGACGTGTCGGTGCGTTCGAACTGACCTGGCCCACTGTTTCACGGTGTTCGCGCGTTCGATGGTCCTGATCTGCTCCGTCGAATAGGGTGCCGGCGTGAACGCACTGAACTACCGGCTGGGCATCGACTTCGGCACGTCGAACACCGTCGCGGCCGTGTATCAGCCGGACGGCCGCACCCGGCCGGTCCTTTTCGACGGTTTTCCGCTGCTGCCGTCGTCGGTCTGCGTCTCGATCGACGGCGGCGAGCTGCTGGTCGGCCGCGAGGCCGCGCACTCCGCACGTGTGCACCCCGAGCGTTTCGAGCCGTATCCGAAGCGTCGGATCGACGATGGGACAGTGCTGCTCGGTACCGATGAGTATCCCGTCGCCCAGCTCATCGCGGCGGTGCTCGGGCGGGTGCGGGCCGAAGTGGTGCGGATGATGGGCGGCGAACCGGGATCGGTGGTGCTGACCCACCCGGCGGCGTGGGGTGGTCGCCGGCGGGCCGTGCTGCTCGACGCCGCCCGACGCGCCGGGTTGGAGGGGCCCGCGCTGTTGGCGGAGCCGGTGGCTGCCGCCTCCTACTTCGTCGACGTCACCGAGGTCGACGTCGCCGCCGGGTCATGCGTCGTGGTGTACGACTTCGGTGCGGGCACGTTCGACGCCTCCGTGCTCCGCCGCACCGTCGACGGCTGGGAGCTCCTGGCCAGCGACGGGCTGCCCGACGCCGGCGGGCTCGACGTCGACGCCGCGATCGTCGCCTACATCTCGGCCACGTACACGTCCAGCCGGCCCGAGGAGGTGCGTCGGCTGGTGTCGCCCGAGTCCGCCGGTGACCGTCGCGCGAACCGACTGCTGTGGGACGACGTGCGCACCGCCAAGGAGGTGCTGTCGCGCACCTCGTCGACGTACGTTCACGTGCCGTTGATCGAAGACGACGTGCCGCTTGGCCGCGAACAGCTGGAGCGCCTGGCCCGTCCGGTCCTGGACCGGACCGTCTCACTCACCCGCAGCGTCATCCGCAGCGTCGTACCCGACGGCACGCTCGCCGGCGTGTTCCTCGTCGGCGGGTCGAGCCGGATACCGCTGGCCGCGACGTTGCTGCACCGCGCTGTGCAGGTGTCACCTACCGCGATCGAACAGCCCGAGTTGGTCGTCGCCGAAGGCAGTGCAAGAGACCACAACCATGCGACGATGCGGCCACCCGACGTCGACGGCACCGGTGCGCACGCCGCCCCGGTGGAAGATCCGTCCGACTCGTGGCCGCCCGTCCCGGCCGTGCCGGTTCCGGCTGACGTAGCCCCGCCCGCGGCCGCCGCAGTTCCGGCGCGGGCGGACGAACCGGCGCGGGCGGACGAACCGGCGCGAGCGGACGAACCGGCGCCGCGACCGAACCGGATCGCGGCGCTGTTCGCCGTCGCGGCGTTCGCGGCACTGATCGTCCTCATCGCGCTTCCGCACACTCGGGACAATGAGGCGTTGAACTACTGGGAGCGGCTGCTCAGCTGGCCGTCGGCCGCGCTGCTGCCCGCGTACCTCGGCTGGCTCGTGTACCGGTTCGCCACCACGACCGCGTCGCGGACCGTCACCAGCGTGCTGGTGCACACGGTCGTACTCAGCCTGATGATCCTCGCCGCGGTGCAGTTGGCCGACATCGGCTCGAGCGACACAGCCCCGGCCAAGTTTGCCGTCGTGGTCGGTCTGGCCGCGATTGCGGTGATCGCGCTGCTCTGGCCGCGCAGATCCCCGTCTCCGGCCGAGCGGCGGGTCTTCGGCCTGACCGACGTCGCGGTGAGCCTTGTCGCGGCCGTCGTCTACGGGTTCGCCAACTACGCAATGGACGGCCCCGGCGGCGCACTGCCGCCGGACTCGGCCGCGGCCGCGGCATCACTTACGATCTCGCTGTTCACCGCAACGCTCACCGTGCTCATACTCGGGGCGGCCGTCGGTGTACTACTCGGTCGCACCCGCCCTGCATTGACCCCGAGGCTGCGGATCTGGGCCGGTGTGCTGCTCCTTGTGTGCTCCGCGATCACCGCACTGGCGGTGGCGCTCTACGTCTTCGCCTGACCGCGGACGTGCGCGCGGCGCTGCCTGGACGGGATCAGCGACCGGGGGCGCCCCGGTCGAGGAGGTCTTGCCAGAGAACAACGGTGTTGCTGTCGGAATCGGCCAACCGAAGCACCGCGATGACACCGGGCTTGCGCTGTACCGGTGGGAGATCGGGCCAGTGTTGCGCAAGCCGGGCGTGCTCAGCGGTGAGGTCGCGAACTCCGATCGCCGCCGTGCCGTGTCCGGCATGGACCGGATCGGCGGTGATTCGAAGGACCACCTCGGGGTCGGCGTGCAGGCGCCACTCCCGCTCGTCCGGTCGCGCCTGCAGGTCGCAGCGACGACCCATCAGCGTCGTGTAGAACTCCTCGGCCCGATTCAGGTCCGTGACGGCCACATCGACCGCGGCACCAGCGAACTCCAATGCCATCCGCTCAGTCTATGTGCCGGCGCTGTTGCGGCTCATAGCGTCCGGAGCGCGTCGGCGGGCGGGAGTCGGGCGGCGCGGGTCGCCGGGTACATTCCGGCCAGCGTTCCGGCCAGCAGCGCGGCGCCGAGCCCGGCGACCGGCGCCGTCAGCGGTACCTCCACCGGGTTGCCGGCCAGCCGGGCCGCGACGGCGGTCGCCACCACCCCGAGCACGATGCCGAGGGTGCCGCCCGCCGCGGCCAGCAGCGTCGACTCGAGGAGGAACTGCAGCGCGACGTGTCGCCGTCGCGCGCCGAGCGCGCGGCGTAGGCCGATCTCTCCGCGCCGCTCCAGCACGGAGATCACCATGATGTTGGCGATCCCGACGGCGGCGATGAGCAGGGCGATGCCGCCGAGGCTCAGGAACAGGCCCACGAACGCGCCCTTGGCCGCGATCCGGGCGACCAGCAGGTCCGACGGTCGGCGCACCTCGACGTCGCCGTCGCGGGCCGGCGACGCGGTGGCCGAGAGCACCGAGGCGACGGCCACGACGTGGTCGGGGTCGGCGCGCAGGTAGATGCGGTTCGGGCCACCGGTTCGACCGAACACATCCGACGCGACCCCGAAACTGATCAGCGCGGCCATGTCGAGTTCGGGCGCCACCGCGATCGGTGCGAGCACTCCGACGACGGTGAAGTAGCGGCCACCGACGAACACCTGCGTCGGGTCGGCCAGGTCGGCGATGCCCAGCACCCGGGCCGCCTCGTAGCCGAGCACGGTGACCGGGTACCGCTCCGCCGTCGCGTCCAGGAACCGGCCGCGGAGCACCCGCCCGGACAGCGTGTCCACAAGGGACGGCCGCGCGGCCAGCACGTTGATGCCGCTGGTCTTCACGGCCGGGATCGCGGCGCTACGGCGCACCGTCACGTCCTCGACGAAGCCCACGGCGGTGACGGACCGCACCGGCGGAATCCGCGCGATCATCGGCTCGGCGGTTTCCGGCAGCGGACGGGCGCGGCCGTTGACAGTCTGCGCCGACGCGACGGTGAGCAGGTTGCCCTGCTCGCCGAGCTGGTCGAGCAGGTCGGCCTTGGACGACTCGGCGATGCCCAGCACCGCCACCACGGCGGCGATCGCGATGGCGATACCGAGCGCGGACAACGTCGCCCGGATCCGCCGGGCCCGCAGCCCGACGATCGCCAGGCTGACCGCGTCGGATACCCGCAACCGCGACGCCATCACACACCGTCCCGGGAATCGGCGACGATCCGACCGTCGCGAAGATGGACCTGCCGGGCCATCGCGGCGGCCACGTCGGCGTTGTGGGTGATCAGCACGACGGTGGTGCGCTCGTCGGCGAGCCCGGCGAGCAGGCCGGTGATCTCCGCGCCGGTGGCCGTGTCCAGGTTGCCGGTGGGCTCGTCGGCCAGCAGGACCGCCGGTCGCCCGACCACGGCGCGGGCGATCGCGACTCGTTGCCGCTCGCCGCCGGACAACTGCCCGGCCCGATGCCCGATCCGTTCTCCCAACCCCACCTGCCGCAGCGCCGCCGCAGCCCGCGCTCGTCGCGTCGCCGCCTGAACGCCCCGGTACAGCAGGCCGGTCGCGACGTTGTCGAGCACGCTCAGGTGGTCGAGGAGGAAGAACTGCTGGAAGACGAAGCCCAGGCTGGTCGCCCGGACGGCGGACAGCTGCGGGTCGGACATGGCGGAGGTGTCGACGCCGTCGATGCGCAGCGTGCCGCTGCTGGGCCGTTCGAGCGTGCCGAGGATGCTCAGCAGCGTCGACTTCCCGGCGCCCGACGCGCCGGTGATGGCGACGGTCTCGCCCGCCTCGACGACCAGGTCGATGTCGGCAAGCGCGGTCACCGCCGTCGGCGGTGGATAGACCTTGCCGACGCCGCACAGTTCCAGTGCCGTCGTCATGGGGAGGGCACCTCCACCGTCGCGCCCTCGTGCAGATCCGGGCCTTCGACCTCGACCAGCGTGCTGGAGAACAGTCCCGGGGTGACACCGACGAGCCGCCGTCCGGCACCCTCGCGCAGATAGACGCCGTATCCGCCGCCAGCGAGCGCGACCAGTGCCGTGACCGGGACGGCCAGCACGCCGGTGACCGCTGCGCTGACGACGTCGACCTGCACCGGCGCCTGGTCGAGCGCGGCAGCGGCGGTCGGTCTGTCCAGCGTCACCGTGGCCGGCACCGTCGGCGGGCCTTGGCGGCCGAAGTCGTTCCCGGTCGGCTGCGCGGCGACAGTCGACAGCGTGGTGATCCGTCCGGTCACCTTGCCGCCGTCGGGCAGCGTCACGGTGACGGGGTCGTTCTGGTGCACCAGGTGCGTCTGGTTCACCGGGATGGACAGCGTCACGCCGACAGTGGTCGACGAGCCCGACAGCATGGGCTCGCCACCGGCCGGCGGCCCGCCGACCTTCGCGGTGACCGTGGTGACCCGCAGCGGTCCGGGCTGGAACGACACCGCGCCCAGGTCGAGCCGGCCCGTGACAAGCTGCCCGGTCGCCCGTTGCCACCGCCGCAGCGCGGCCGCCGTCGCCTGGTTGAAGGTCTGGTCGACGGTGAGGCTCGCGGCCGTTGCGTGGCCGAGCGCGACCAGGTTCTCCTCGACGGCGCGCACGTCGGGCCCGGCGGTGACGCCCGCCGACAGGCTCCGCCAGGCGGGCCGGTCGGCGAAGAACAACCGGACCGGGCGGTTGTCGACCGCGTACACGGGCTCGCCGCGGTTGATCACCTGTCCCGGCTCGGGTAGCCACGTCACGGTTGCGCCGGAATTGGCGCCGAACACGTCGTACCGACCGGTGTAGCCGAGTGCACCGGGAATCTGGGCGGTGGTCGACAGGTCGGTGCGCACGACCGTCGCCGTGCCCGTCGGCACCTCGGCCGCCACCGGCACCGGCGGACGCTCGCGCAGCCACCAGCCACCGCCCGCCGTGCCGGCCGCGGCCGCGACGACGGCCGCCCCGGCCAGGAACACCCGCCTACGCATGGGCCAGACTCCCGAGACTCGAGGCGGTGGCCTCCTCGTCGAGGATGCGGCGGCACGCGGTGAGCGCCCGCTGCACCGTTGGATCCAACTTGCCCGCGGCCGGAATCCCGTCGGGATCGAGCCCGAAACCCTTGCCGGGAACGAACGGGGAACTCGCCGTCGGGTCCTTGACGTTCGGCAACCCGTTCGCCCGCAGGCACTCGGCCGACCGGACACCGGCCTGCACCAGCGCCGGCGGCGGCGGGGCCTGGTCGTCCATGGCGAAGTTGGCGGCCCGGATCAGCTCGCCGCAGGCGGTCCGGATCGCCTCCAACTTCTCGTCGTCGAGGTCGCGCAGAGCCACCACGTCGGTGTAGACCCTCCCGTCGGCGGTCAGCACCGGGTCCTGATAGTTCGGTGCGCCGTGTTCACGGATGCACTGGGCGGCGGCGTGCAGCCTGGTCCGCCGCTCGGTGCTGCCGTCGCCGTTGGCGGCGTTCGGGTTGCTGTTGCCGGTGTCGGTTGTTGCGCTGGCGCTGCCGCCGAGAGTGGGTATGCCAGGCGACGACGGTTGCCGCTCACAACCGGTCGTCGCCCACACGCCGACGCTGAGCACGGCCGCCGCGACGGCCACCAGTCTGCGTTTCACCATGGACCCGGTGTACCGGCCCGGCGGTGACATCAGCGCTACGCGCGATGTTGGACGGATGTCATCCCGGCTCGCGCACAATGGGCGTCATGCGGGTGCTGGTGGTCGAGGACCACGTGACGCTGGCGGCCCGGATCGGCGAGGGCCTGCGGGACGCGGGAATGGCCGTCGACGTCGTCCACGACGGCGCGGCGGCGCTCGCCGGTGCGCGCGAAACCGCGTACGACGTCATCGTGCTCGACCGCGATCTGCCGGTCGTGCACGGCGACCAGGTGTGCCGCTCGCTCGCCGGCGGGGCGCGGATCCTCATGCTGACCGCGGCGGCCACCGTCGACGACCGGGTCGACGGCCTGGAGTTGGGCGCCGACGACTACCTCGGCAAGCCGTTCGCGTTCCAGGAACTGGTCGCCCGGGTGCGGGCGTTGGCCCGGCGCGCGCCGTCGACGCCGCCGGTCGTCCGTCGCGGCGGCCTCACCGTCGACCTCGCCCGGCACCGGGCGACCCGGGAGGGACGGGCATTGTCGTTGACCCGCAAGGAGTTCGGCATGCTCGAAATGCTGGTGGCCGCGGACGGCGCCGTCGTCAGCGCGGAGGAGCTGCTCGAACACGTGTGGGACGCCAATGCCGACCCGTTCAGCAACGTCGTGTCCGTCACGCTGACCCGGTTGCGACGCAAGCTCGGCTCCCCACCGCTCATCGAGACGGTCGTCGGCCGGGGCTACCGGCTGTGAAGCAGCAGCCAAGCCGGCGATGGCCGAGGCTGACCGTCCGCATGCGGCTCACCCTGCTGTACACGGGGCTGTTCGCGGCCTGCGGTGCCACCGTGGTGGCGATCACGTACGGACTGGTTGCCGGCACCCTGCCGGACAAGGCCGCCGAGGACCGGAAGCCGACAGCGGCCCAGTCGGACAAGGCTGTCGAGGAGGCGCAGCAGATCGCGGAGGTCAACTCGGTACCCGACGACTTCGTCCAGGCGTGCCGCAGCGCGTTGGCCGACCCGGACGCCGAACCGACCCTGCGGATGAAATGCAAGGCGGCATACCAGGAAGGGCTGATCGCGGGCGCACAGAGCCAACGCGACGCGATCCTCGACGAGCTGCTGCGCTACTCGCTCACCACGCTCGTCGCGGTCGCGGTGATGGCCGCGCTGGCCGGTTGGTTCGTCGCGGGACGGGTGCTGCGTCCGGTGCACCGGATCACCGCGGCCGCGCGCGACGCGTCCGAGCACCGGCTTGCGGCCCGGGTGGCACTGACCGGACCGCGCGACGAACTGCGCGAACTCGCCGACACCTTCGACGCGATGCTCGACCGGCTGCAGACGGCGTTCGAGGGCCAACGCCGGTTCATCGCCAATGCCGGCCACGAGCTGCGCACCCCGCTGACCGTCATGCGCGCGACAGTAGACGTCGTGCTCGCCAAGCCGGAACCGTCCCACACCGAACTGGTCGACATGGGACGGGAGATCCGGGCCGCCGTCGACCACGCCGAGGCGCTCATCGAGGCGCTGCTCACCATGGCGAGCACCGACCGCGGTCTGGGCGGCCGCGAGGACGTCGACCTCGCCACGGTCACCGAGGACGCGATCGACGCCATCGCCCCGGTTGTGGCGCGCCTGCACGCCACGCTGGAGCCGGCGCCGACGAGCGGCGACCCGATCCTGCTCGAACGCCTCGCCGCCAATCTGGTCGACAACGCCGTGCGTTACAACCGACCCGACGGCGACGTGTGGGTCACCACGGCCACCGTCGCAGACCGGGCGGTGCTGACCGTGGCAAATACCGGACCGATCGTCGCGCCCGACGCCGTCGACGGGCTCTTCGAACCGTTCCGGCGACTGCGCGACCGCACCGGCGACGGCGGCTTCGGGCTCGGACTGGCGATCGTCGCCTCGATCGCGACCGCGCACGGCGGCCACGCCGAGGCGGCAGCCCGACCGGACGGCGGCCTGGCCGTCACCGTCATCCTGCCCGCGCGCGAGCCACGACGCGGCGATCCCGTCCCTTCCGATGAGAGGTAGGAACTCCTGGTGACGTCACCGAACCCGTACCGGCCCGGCCGGGACCACACGTCGCGCACGTACCCGGTGGTCCCGCCGATCTACCAGACGACCACCTTCGAACTCGACGACACCTCGTACGCCGACATCCAGGGGACCGGCGGGCTGCGCGAGACGTGGTACTCGCGCTTCAACAACCCCACCGTCGACGCGGCCGGCGCCGAGGTCGCGCGGCTGCACGGTGCCGCCCGGTCGCTGATGACGGCCAGCGGCATGGCGGCCATCGCGACGACGCTGGTGACGCTGCTGCGCAGCGGCGACACGGTGGTGGCGTCGAAGCAGGTGTACGGGGACACCGACGACCTGTTCAAGCGCGACCTGCCGGCGCTGGGCATCACGGTGGTCCGCGTCGACGCCTTCGACACCGTCGGGTGGGAGCGCGCCGTCGCCGAGCACCGGCCGGCGGTCCTGTACGGCGAGACCCTGTCCAACCCGCAGTTGCGGCTGATGGACATTCCCGCCGTCGCGGCCATCGCGCGCGCGGCCGGGGCCCGCCTGGTCGTGGACAACACGTTCGCGACGCCGTTCTGCACGCGCCCGCTCGCGCTCGGCGCCGACGTCGTCGTCGAGTCCGCCACCAAGTTCCTGGCGGGCCACTCCGACGTCGTCGCGGGCGCCGTCACCGTGGACGACGAGGCGCTGGCCGAGGAGGTGCAGCGGCGCCTGATCACCTTCGGCGGCTGTCTGGACCCGCATGCGGCGTTCCTGGCGTGGCGGGGGATGCGCACGTTCGGCGTCCGGCTGGCCGAGGCGTGCCGGGCGGCGGAGGTGGTCGCGACCAAGATGGGCGAGGAGCCGGACGTCGAGCACGTCCGCTACCCGGGCCGGCTCGACCACCCGGACGCCGGCGCCGTGGTCGACGCGGTACTGCCCGGGCCGAGGGGCGCGATGCTCAGCCTCGTGCTCGCCGGCGGCGACGACCGCGTCCTGCAGGTGCTGCGGCGCCTGCGGGTGGCTGTCGAGGCCACCAGCCTCGGCGGCGTGGAGACGCTGGCGAGCGTCCCGTTCAACTCGTCGCACTTCAACATGACCCCGCAGCAGCGCCTGGACGCCGGCATTCCGCCGGGGCTGCTGCGGCTCTCGGTCGGTCTCGAGGGCCCGGACGAGCTCATCGCCGACCTGCGCCAGGCGATCACCGCGACCCGCTGACGGCGCGTTCGAGGCGGCTAGTGAGCCGCAGCGACGGGCCGGCCGGCTGCCTTCCTGACGATCGAGTAGACCGAGACCAGCGCCCACACGCCCTCGAGCAGGAGGAAGCCCCACTCGCGGCCGATGACCGCGGTGCCCGTCAGCACCGCGGATCCGATCGCGTTCGCTACGAGATAGGCGTAGGACGACTGCTTCAGGCGCCCACCGAGGGCCGCGACGAAGGCGGCCAGGATCAGGAGCGAACCAACGATTTGAACGACGTCGTAGATCACGAGACCCTCCATCCCGCGCCGTCTTGTCGCTGGCCGGGTACGGCGGGCCTCGTCCGGAACGCCACGCTGGGGCGTCGGGCCAACTATGCCAGCGGATCCGGCCTTTGCCGAGCGGCAGCACCCGACAGCGGTTCTAGAGTGGCGGCATGCGCATCCGGATCGAGGGCAGCGACCTGCCGGGCCGTCGCGGCGGGAGCGAGGCCGACTCGCTGCGGCGGAACAACGTGCACGTTGGCGTGCAGCGCAGGGCCGAGGTCGTCGACTGGGTTCCCGTCGACGCCGAGTCGGCGATGTGGGAGTTCGAGGTCGACAGCCGCGAGATCGACGGGCTGCTCGACGTCGGCGGGCCGTACGTGCACGGCCGGCCGGGTGCCCGGTTCCTCTATCTGAGCTGGGGTGCCGTGGACGGCGCCGGGTTCGCCATGTTCAGGCGGATCAAGCTCATGTTCGGCGACGTGCCGACCGACGTGCTGCGTGCGGTGCACGACGGTGACGGGGTGCTGGTCGGCCGGCTCGGCCTGACCGACGGCAAGGGTGGGCCGCGCGCCGCGCGGGTGCGGCCTCCCGATGTCGTGTGGGATGTGTGTGTGGTGCGGTGATAGAAAGGTTCGGTGATCGTCGACGTCCGCTCGGATGAGCAATCTGCTGGCCCCTTCGGCGACCTCGATGCCTATGTGAACCTGCCACGCGTCGGCGGGTTGTGGCTTTCGCCCGACGGCCGCCGTCTGGTGGTGGCGGTGGCGACGCCCGATCACAAGAAGACCCGTTACACGACGGCGTTGTGGGAGGTCGACCCGGCCGGGGAGCGGGCGGCCAGGCGGCTCACCCGAAGCGACGACGGCGAGTCGGCGGCCGCGTTCACGCCGGCCGGTGACCTGCTGTTCACGTC
>Ga0070675_100000119_pt1 | contig 46621 bp, 40 predicted proteins | sample KBSM43metaG_FD_65343 | JGI IMG/M metagenome (GOLD analysis project Ga0070675, IMG submission 65343) | Miscanthus rhizosphere microbial communities from Kellogg Biological Station, Michigan, USA - KBS M4-3 metaG | ecosystem: Host-associated > Plants > Roots > Rhizosphere > Soil ... | reverse complement strand
CCGTCACGGTCGCGTTCGCGATGTGGCGCCGGGAGAGCGCGCAGTTGCCGAGATCCCAGTCGGGGTCATCGGGGTTCTGCAGACTCTGGCCGCCAGTGAAGAACGTCGTCTGCGCGAGGTTCCCCACACAGTAGGAGCGAGTGTAATTCGCACTCAAGCTCACGCCGCGCGCCTCGCGCCGCTGCGTCGAAAGCCGCAGCGCGCGGTAGGTCTGTGTGCCGATCGCCTCGTGGCGCTCGATCGAACCGATGAGCCGCGACGCCTGCGGGTTCTCGAGTGACAGCAGGCGCCGTTGATTCAGGTTTCCCGCCGTCGTGCAGGTCGGATATAAGACGCCCGCGAGCGTGCATGGTCCGGTGCCCATGAAAACACCGGCGTTGCGCTGCACCTGCGCCCAGATTCGATCCGTGTAGCTGCCGAGATAACTGGCCGACACCTGCCACGCCGCACCGATCTGTCGTTCGACGATGACGTTCCACGACTGGATACGGGTGGAGTTGTTGTCGGGATCGACTGACGCGAGCGCGCCGTACGCCGGAAACTGGGCATCCGGACCCGGAGTCTCCGGATACGGATGCGGCGGTCCGCCGGGGAAGTCGCGGTACGGATCGTCGAAGCCGCCCGGCAACTGGGTCACACGCAGCCGGCCTCCAAATGGCGGCGCCGTCGCGCTGATGAACAGGTAAGACGCGCCCTGGAAGTCGTAGCCGAGGCTATACGACGAGCGCACCGCGGTTCGGCCGTCGCCGGTCACATCCCACGCCATCCCGATGCGCGGCGCAACGTTGGTCCACTTGTTGTTCAGGCCCGACTTTCCGGACGGAAAACCGGGGTCGCCGGGATACAGAAATCCAGGTGGCGCGTTGCGAAAGACCGTGCTCGTGGTGCCCTGGCGGAACCGATCGAGATCGAAGTTGGCAATTGCCTTGTTCGCGATGGTCGCACCGAAGAACGGCTCCCACCGCAATCCGCCGTTCAGCGTCACTTTCCTGCTGACACGCCACGTGTCCTGTGCGTACAGACCGAGGTACTTCTGGTTCATGTCGAGGACGCCGGGTCGCGCGTGCTCGAGACGGGCCAACCGCCCCGTAAGGAAGTCCGCCATGCCGAGCCCGCTGAACGAGCCATCGAAGGTCCAAAGGCCGACGCCGCGCTGACCGTCGACGGTGTAATGCTTCCAGTACGCCACGTTGCCGCCGACGGCCAACTGGTGGCTGCCGCGGACGACCGTGAGGTCGTCGGAGATCTGGTACGCATCGGTGTCGCCCTGGAACAACACCGAACCGCCGGATGCCGTTGTGAATCCGCCGCTGATTTCGATGCCCATCACTCCGGGCACGTAATTGTAGAAGTCCTTGATGCCGACCGTCTCCGCACCAAAAAACGGCTCGAGGTTGTAGTGCGCTCTCGTGCGATTCCATGCGAAGCGAACGGCGTTCACCGTGTTGGAACCGTAGACGCGCGTATCGCCGCCGGTCAACGAGTGGGCTCGATGTTTTTGAGCCGCGTCCTCCGGTCGCGTGGTCAACACGTTGCCCGAACCCGGCCAGCTTGGGAGCTGGTCATCGAAGGTCCCCATGTACCGCACGAAGATCGAATGGCTGCCGCCGACGGTCTGGTAGTCGACCTTGCCGATCATCTGTCCCTGGTTGTAGTGCTGCGGCGCGGAGAACCTGGTGTCGCCGCACGGATCGTTGGTGGACGGCAATTGCCTGGCGATGTTCATCGCGGCCGGACTGAAGAGGCGCGGATCGATCTGGTTGTTCACAAAGGGCGGGCGCAGCTGGATCTGCTGGCCTCGGTTGCAGGCCGGCGAGGCGAACGTCGTGAAATCGCCCGCCAGCATCGCTCGCGAGGGAATGCGCGTGATCGCGTCGGGCGGCGTGACGCGAAGGAACGTCCCCTGATAGGCGCCGAAGAAGAACAAACGGTCGCTCACGATCGGCCCGCCGAGCACGCCGCCTGGCTGATTCCGCTTGAGGCCGTCGTCCAGGCGCTTGCCGTCAGGACCGATGGGCGCAAAATACGCCTTGGAGTTGAACCGCTTGTCGCGCAGGAACTCGAACAGCGTGCCATGCAGCACGTTCGTGCCCGACTTGGTCACGGCGCTTACGGTGCCGCCCGAATGGACACCGTTGTCGGCAGAGAGTCCGCTCGTTGCCACTCGGAATTCCTGGAGCGCATCTGGAAACGGCAGCGGCATGTTCAGGTTGTCGTACGGGTTGTTGTGCGCCGCGCCGTCGAGCAGGTACGCCACGCCGAATGGCAGGCTCCCCGCCACCCCGGTAAAGGTCGACCCGGGCATGCTCTTGTTGTTGGGCGCTTCCTGCACTGCGGCGCCGGCCAGCACGATCAAGTCCGTGACCTGGCGTCCCTGCAGCGGCAGTTCGAGTATCCGCTCCTGCTCCACGACCTCGCTGATGCCGGTGCTCTTCACATCGACGAGCGGCGCCGCCGCCTCGATCGTCACCGTTTCCTGGAGGCTGCCGACCGAAAGCACCACGTTGATCGTCGGCGTCGCGGCCACCTGCAGGACAATCCCGGTCTGCGCGTAGGTGCGGAACCCCTGCAGCGCGACCTCGAGCCGGTAGGGACCGGTCGGCAGGTTCGAAAGGATGTAGAGACCGTTCCCTTCGGTCACGACCGAGCGGGTGAACCCGGTCTCGGTCTGCGTTGCGGTAACAGTCACACCCGGCAGCACGCCGCCACTCTCGTCGGTGACGCGTCCGTTGAGTTCCGCCGTCGCCTGCGCCCAGGCAGACGTGGTGGTGAAAAGAAGAAGCAATCCAACAGCGAGACGCCTCGGAACACGCATGACTCTGTACCTCCGCGTTGAAGCCGAATTGACGCCGAACTCTGGAGGCCGTGCCCGCGACCCACGCGGGCTGGATCGACTTCACCGGCGGGTCCGAAAGGACCCGCCCTCTATCACTGGGTAGAGGTTTTTTGCGCGTCGGATGCGGTGCAGTTGCCACCGCGGCACCGATCGTTGTCGTCGCAGACGAACTCGAAAATCTTCCAGGTGGCTTTCCGTTGCATCGACCAGTTTTCAACCCATGGCGCCGTGAAAATTGCGGGGTCGTCAATCGTGACGTCGTAGGAAGCGTTGAGTCGATCGGTGAGCTTGATGCGTTCGACGACGTGCGTGCGATCGCTGTGCCATCGCGATCCGCCGTCGTCGGGGTGATAGGCGTCGAGAATCCATTCGTTGAGCGCCACGGTATCGACGACCAGCGTGTCGCCATCCCACCAGGCGATTGAATCGCCCATATACGTGGGCTGGACGTCCGCCGCATGGGGCCGGTTCGGCGCGCCGAACGGAATCACGCGGAAGAAATGCATGTACTCGTACAGGATGACGAGTTGATCCGTCGTCTGGATGAACTGCTGCGCGTAGGGCGACGGAATCTGGCGTGTCAGACCGTTCGGCAGACACACCGCAGTGGGATCATCGATTCGAACGTTGCCCGTGTGCGGCTTGTAGAAGAGCGACTTGCCCTCGGGTTTCATGGGGGCCATCTTCGCGTCCGTGTAGAGCCTCACCGTGGCGCTATCGGTGTCTTTGCCGGTGTGTCTGAAACCGGGCCCCGCCCACACGCCCGTGAAGTCAGGCTTGCCGTCCGCGGTGCGCGGAATGTCCTGCGCGGTCGTGGCCTGCTGTGACGTCTCTCGAGATGTGGAGCAGCCTGAGAGACCTGCTGCACAGAGAACGCCGAGGGTCGCAAGCGCGACGACCGGAGACGTTCGCGAATAGATGCGCATGGCTCACTCCTCAGTCGGGCCGGGCGTCCTCCGCAGATGCGGTGAAGACGCTGCGGCCGTCCGCAAACGTCACACGACCACCCGAGGCGTTGTTGGATCCGTCTCGCGCCCTGAAGCCGTCGACTTTCACCATGTCGCCGATCTTTAGCACGTCCTGCCGGATACCCTGCCGCATCAAAAACGCCGGCGGACCACCTGAAAACCCCCATGTGACGACCTTGCCGCGCGCATCCTTGACGTCGACGTAGAACCAGATGTGTGGATTCCGCCACTCGACCTTCTTGACCACGCCGGTTACTGATACCGGTTTGGTCCGGTCGTATTCGGTGGCGAATGAGTGGTGAGCCAGGAGAGGAACCGTGACGAGCGCGATGAGTAGTGCCGAGACGGCGCCCGTCGTCTTCACGCTTGTCTGCGTCATGCACATTCTCCTTACTGGCTGGTTCGAACAGGTCGAGAACTGGTCCGGTAGACTACACCGGGACAGCATCAAGATGAGCAAGATTTTGATCGTGAGGCATTTGCTGCGTGCATGCCGGTGAACGGGAGCTCATCGCCGTTGCAGGCCGCGAGGTGTCGGTTTCCAATCCCCACAAGGTGCTGTTTCCCCGCGCCGGGTACACGAAGCTCGATTTGGTTCGGTACTACATTGCGGTGGCGGAGGGCGCGTTGCGCGGCGCGGGCGGCAGGCCCAATGTTCTCGTCCGCTACCCCAACGGCATCGACGGGGAATTCTTCTTTCAGAAGCGGGCGCCCGGGTCACGCCCCGACTGGCTAGAGGTCGTCTCGCTGTCATTCCCGTCGGGACGGACAGCGGAAGAACTCGTGCCACGCGACGCCGCCGCGCTTGCGTGGATGGCCAATCTTGCATGTCTCGAACTTCATCCGCATCCCGTCCGTGCCGACGATCTCGATCATCCCGACGAACTGCGGGTCGATCTCGATCCGGTGCCGGGCGTCGAGTGGCGCCAACTTCAGGAGGTTGCGCGCATCGTCCGTGCGGCGCTGGACGATGTTGGTCTCGTTGGCTGGCCAAAGACGTCGGGGTCGCGCGGCATACATGTCATCGTCCGGATCGAACGGCGATGGACATTTCTCGAGGTACGCCGCGCGGCCCTCGCGCTTGCGCGCGAGGTGGAGCATCGAGCGCCCGCCCTCGCCACCAGCAAGTGGTGGAAAGAGGAGCGCCACGGCGTGTTCATTGATTTCAACCAGAACGCCAAGGATCGCACCGTCGCGTCGGCTTACTCGGTGCGGCCGCAGCCCGACGCGCGTGTCTCGGCACCTGTGACCTGGGACGAAATCGACGTCTGCAATCCTGCCGACTTCACGATGGCAACGGTGCCCGCGCGTCTTGCCGCCATCGGCGATCCACACGCCGGAATCGACGGGCGCGCATGTTCGCTCGAATCGCTGCTCGAACTTGTTGCGCGGCATGAGCGCGAGGGCCTTGGCGATGCGCCGTGGCCACCGCAGTATCGAAAGCAGCCAGGGGAGCCTCCGCGGGTGCAGCCTTCGCGCGCGCGCCGCGGCACACCGTCATCGCGGAGGGTCCTCGTCTCCAACGGACGGCGAGTCCCGGTACATCCGCTGATCGAGATTGCACGAGCGTGGCGAAAAGACGATGCGCTCGCCGGATTGGAGCGATGGAAGGCGCGTCACCCGGACGCGACGGCGCATCTGCAGCCCGCGGATGTGCTCGTTGACGCGATGCGCGGCCGATCGTCGACGTGGACGCGCGTGCGAATCAACCTGCAGCACGTCCCCGATGCCGTCCGCCCGGCGCCGGAGACGCCCGATCCCAACGAAGTACCCGAGCCGCCTCGAAGAAATTCGCGCGGCCGCACGCAGCGGTGACGGCGATCTACTTGGATACCGACATGACGCCGGTGGCTGCGTGCTCAATCATCGCTGCCACTGGCTGCGGCTGCGACACATACACTGCGTGGCTGCCCTTGACCTCGACGACGGTTGACCCAGCCCGCCTCGCCATTGACCGCTGAGCATCGGGTGGAATCATCCGGTCTTCGGTCGTGACGAGATACCAACTCGGCTTTGTCTTCCACGCGGGTTGCGTCACGACACCATTGAGCGCCTCGATACCCCATGGCATCTGCGAATCGGCCATGAACGAAGCGGTGTCGCCATCGACATCACCGGCGAATGACGCCGCGAACCTGGACTTATCGAGATATAGGTAACCATCCTGGGGCGGCAGGATCGGGGGAACGGGAGCGCCTGGCAGCGGATTCTCGATCAAGGTCGCGACCGATTCGCCCTTGTCCGGAGCGAACGCCGCGATGTAGGCCAGTCCCACTACCTTCGGGTCGTTGCCTGCCTCGGTGATGACGGCGCCACCGTAGGAATGCCCAACGAGGATCACGGGGCCGTTCTGGGCGGCAATGACTCGCCTCGTGACCACGACGTCGCCTACCAGTGAGATCGTGGGATTCTGGACCACCGCGACCGAGTAGCCGTCACGCTTCAGGAAGCGATACACGTCTCTCCAGCCCGAGCCGTCCACGAACCCGCCGTGAACCAGGACTATGTTCTTGACGCCTTCAACCGCACGTGTCTGCGACATGACCACCTCCATCCGCTTCCTGTTCCTGAACATCGGAACCGCGAGGGACGTCGGAGGCAACGGCAATTCGAACGCCACCGTAAGTCGCTCGATCCTCTTGGCGACACTGCACGTGGGCTCGATTCTTCGTCAAGCCGCTCGCGAACTGTTGCGAGCGGCAATCGCAGCTGAGTTTCAGCGCGGTGCTCATGTATGATGCGCCTCCCGTGTCACGCATCGCGAAGCGACAGATTGCGGCGGTTGTCGTCGGCAACGCGCTCGAGTTCTACGATTTCCTGACCTACGCGTTCTTCGCGGTCCACATCGGGAACGCGTTCTTTCCCTCGCGGAATCCCTCGTCCAGTTTGCTGTTGTCGCTGGCGACGTTCGGCGCTGGCTTTCTCATGCGTCCCGTCGGCGGCCTGGTGATCGGCCGGATGGGCGATCGTGTCGGGCGAAAGCCGGCGATGCTGCTCTCGTTCTCCTGCATGGGAATCGCAATGTCAGGGCTGGCGCTTACGCCCAGCTACGCGTCGATCGGAATCACCGCGCCCATCCTCGTGATCGCGTTTCGGCTCCTGCAGGGATTCGCGCTCGGCGGAGAAGTCGGACCGACGACCGCGTACTTGATGGAGTCGGCGCCCGTCGGGAGACGTGGCCTGTACGCATCGCTGCAATATTCGACGCAAGGCCTCGCGGTGATGACTGCGGGACTGATCGGGGTGCTGCTCGCGCGTGTCCTCGATCCAGAGGCGCTCGACGTGTGGGGATGGCGTGTGGCGTTCCTCGTTGGAACGCTCATCGTACCGTTCGGTCTGCTCATCCGCCGCAGCCTCCCGGAAACGTATGAAGGCCATTCGAAATCCGAGGACGGACCACCGTCAACCGACGTCCGTCCGCATCTGCGTATTGCGGCCCTCGGAGGCGTGATGCTCGCGAGCGGAACGATTGCCGCATACGTGATGGATTACATGACGACGTTCGCGACCGTGACTCTTCACATGCGCGCTGACGTCGCATTTGGAACAACGGTCATTGTCGGACTGACTGACTTCTGTCTGGCGCCGGTCGGAGGCTGGTTGTCAGATCGCTACGGTCGCAAGCCGGCGATGATGATCCCGTGGGTGCTGCTCTTCGGGCTCGTCGTTCCTGCCTTCGCCCTGATCACGCGGTTTCCCACGCCGGCCACGTTGTTGGGAATGACAGCCGTCCTGACGGTGATGAACACGTTCGGCAGCGCACCCGTTCTGGTTTCATTGACCGAGGCGCTGCCCGTGAGTGTGCGTTCGGGAGCGATCGCCATCACCTACGCACTGGCGATTTCCACCTTCGGCGGAACCGCTCAGTTCATCGTCACGTGGCTGATCGTCGCGACGGGCAACCCGCTTGCTCCAGCGTGGTACATGATGGCGGCGGTCGGCATCGGGATCGCCGCAATGATCGCGATGCGGGAAACGGCGCCCGTCAAGGTTGCCACTGCGCCTGAATACGCCACAACGTGATGCCCGGAACGTGCTGGGGCTTTTGAGGCTAATGGCTCGTCACCGAGCTGCTGGCGGCTGGGTATCGACCGCGTCCTGACCAACCGCCGCAAGAACGGACAGCGGATCCACGCGTGCGCCGTTCATCCGAACAGCCCAGTGAAGATGCGGACCTGTCACCCGTCCGGTCGCGCCGACTTGTCCAATCGTCTGGCCGCGAGTGACGAGGTCGCCCTGATGGACGTCCATGACCGACAAGTGCGCCAGCAACGAAAACACGCCGAGGCCGTGATCGATAACGATGGTGTTGCCGGTGAAATAGAGATCGCGCGCGAGCACGATGCGTCCGCTGTTTGGTGCATGAACGGGAGTGCCGGCGGGGCTGAGAAAGTCCGCGCCGCCGTGCGGCTGCCGCGGCTGACCGTTGAAGATGCTGCGCGAGCCAAACGCTCCGTTCGCCCGACCGGGAACCGGCCGCACGAAGCCCAGGTCCCATAAACGCGGCTCGGATTGCGTCCAGAGATGCTCGATCTCGACGGTCTCGCTCTTGATGCGAGCGATTGCCGCGTCGGGTGGATTGACGTATCCCTCGTCGACCTTCAGGACCCGTTTGCCGAATGTACCCGCCGTGATGTTGAGCTCGGTTCTGGCCGTCGTGGTGTGTCCGGCCGACGTGGCCTCGAACGATACCTCGTACGAGCCTGGAGCCGCATCGACGTCGATGCCAAGGAGCGCCTGCCATCGGGTGGCATCCAAGCGAAACGTGGCGAGGTCGCGACCGAACGCGCGCGCACGCATGGCCTCAACCGGCTGCGGCGTCGTCGCCGTGAACACCACAACCTCTCCCTGCCGAATCGAACGGGCATTGGTTGCGAGCTGGATCGCGTCCTGTGCGAACGTGCCTGTCCCGAGGCATGTCATGGCAGCCGTCAGGAGGATTGCGCCCCTCACACTTTGATTGTACGGCCGCTCCGGCGGCGGACCCTCCGATTACCTGCGTGCGTGAATGGTCCACCCTGGCGTCTGCTCGCCACAGTCCATGCATCGGAGCGCGATTTTTTGTGGCTGCACATCGAGAATCATCGCGTGCCCCGTCAAGCCACACCGGGTGCGGCGCACCCACTCGGCCAGTGCGATTGTGTCGGCGGAGATGCGAGACCGTGCAGTAGCGAGAAATCCTTGTGCGGGTGGCCAGGTCGAGGGAACGCGTTCGAGAAGTGCTGCAAACACGGGGTTCGGCTCCTTTGCTGATATACGCGTCACCTGCCGCCAAAACCCGCAATGGCGGGGATCGCCACATATAATGCGCCGGCGTGCACCCAGAGCTTCAGGAATGTATCGACCTGCACGACGCGATCGTTGCGGAGGCGGGGAAGGCGTTGGTGGGCTACGAAACCGAAAAAGCCCTTGCCAACGTCGTACTCCTCTCAGAAATACCGACGACGTACGACAGGGACCAGAAGCGTCAGGTCAACTCGGGGAATCTGCTTCTACGCGGCGTTCCTGGTGTGGGAAAGACGTTCTTCGGCGTCATTCTCGCCGCCATCAGCGAGGCAAAATTCGCCCGGATTCAGGGCCGCGCCGATTTGCAGCCAACCGAAGTCGTCGGCTTTCAGATGATCAATCCGGCGACCGGAGCGTTCATCACCGAGTTTGGCCCGTTGGCGTCCGCGGAAGTCGTCCTGCTCGACGAAATCAACCGTATCCCGCTCAAGTCGCAGAGTGCGTTCCTCGAAGGGCTTCAGGAGCGTACGGTCACGGTCGGCAAGCTCACCTACGAACTGCCAGCGTTCAGTTTCGCGATCGCCACGATGAATCCCGTCGAGCTGGGCCAGGGCACCTTTCCGCTTTCTGAGGCCGCCGTTGATCGCTTCGCGATCATCGTGAACATCCCGTACCTGCGGCCGGAAGAAGAGCAAAAGCTGGTGAGCTTCGATTTCAAGAACGTGCAATTGACGCCGTTGATATCCAAAGATCGGATCATCGCGCTGCGCCGCGTCGTCGCTCGCGAAGTCTACATGCATGAGGCTCTCGAGAAGTACATCCGGCGGCTGGTCGTCGCGACACGACCCTTTCAGGCGGAGACCGGATGGCATCATCGTTCGCCATCTGATTTGGTCGAAAAATACGTGGACCTCGGCGCCTCGCCCCGCGCCACCATCTGCTGGGGACGCCTCGTCAAGGTCTGGGCCCTTCTTCGGCGAAGGCGGGACGAAGTGTATCCAGACGACATCCAGGATCTGGCCAGGTACGTATTGGGACATCGCATCTGGCTCGGGCCGCACGCCGCCAGCCACGGCGTCACGGTTGACATGCTGATCGACGACATCGTGAATCAGGTTCCGGTGTCATGAAACCCGACGCGGTCTCCGAACCACTGATCAATCTCGCCGAGATCGCGGAGATTGAGCTGTTCATCCTGAAGCGGGTGAAGGAGCTGACCTCCGGAGAGCATGCGAGTGCGTTCAAGGGTCTCGGCTTCAATTTCGTCGGCGTCCGCGACTGGGAGGCCGGTGATCGAGTGTCCTCGATCGACTGGGCGCAATCATCGCTGACCAACTTCAGTCCGATGATCACGCGGGAATTCGAACAGCCCAGCAACGCGACGGTCCTCGCGGTAGCGGATGCCTCGCTGTCGACCCGGTGCGGCACACACGGAACGCGGATCGCCGCCGCCATCGCGCGATCGGTGGCGGTCATCGGCTTGTCGGCGGTGTTTTTTCAGGATCTGTTCGGGCTGCTCACCTTCGGCGATGACTTTCACCAGATTGCGGCCGTGAGGCCACGTATCGGGAGACCGCACGTGATCCACTGCCTCGACCGGTACCAGGAGCTGTCAGGCGCGGACACTTCGGCAATGGCAGGAGACTTCGGAACGACCATCGCGACCCATCTACGACGAACCGCGCTCGTTCCCGTGATATCCGATTTCCTGTTTGCCGATGCCGAACGTGTCATTTCGGAGCTGTCGCGGCTGAACGCGTTTCACGATGTCTTCTTAATCCTGGTCGATGTCCGGTTCGCCTACGACCTGCCGGACGTCCGAGCAGGTTGGGTTGAGATCTTCGACGTGGAGACGGGCGACACGCGGATTCTCTCCCGGAGAGAGCTGCAACAACTGACGTCGCGAATCGGAGAGTGGCAGGAACACATTGAACGGCTCGCCCGCGACGCGGATCTTGACGCAGTCCGGGTTGGGCTCGATCGGTGGGAAATGGAAACAACATTGGTGAACTTCGTCGCCGAACGGCGATTGCGCAAGCTTGACGTGGGCGCGTAGCGCGCGAGAGATGGCATGAGCAGGACATCGCGGCCTATTCGTCTCGTGCTCGTCACTGCCGGATGCCTCGGGTGGGCTGCGTTGTCGGTTGGCGCCCAGTCACCGACCCCCGATGCCAATGGCGGAGGCGTCGCGACGAATGCTCTGAACTGCTGGTGGAAGACCGACAAGAGTTCGGTCCGAGTGGCGGAGCCATTCGGCCTGACGCTGACGTGCCGTTTCATGGAAACAGACCGCATGAAGGTCGTTCCCAACCTGGCTGAGATCGAGCCGACGGCAATTGAGCTGACACCGTTCGAGGTGCTGGAAGGGACCCGTCACCAGGACATCGTCGAGGCCCCTTGGCGCTACGTGCAGTACGCGTACACCGTGCGCCTGTTGGGCGATGAGTTCTTCGGACGCGATATCGCGATTCCCGCGACGAATCTTCCCTTCCGTATCCAGACTGGAGGCGCCGAAACGGTTGAAGGGGCTGAACACACGTATCTGCTGCCGTCGATGCCGATGCGGATCCTCTCGCTTGTTCCGGCTCAGGCTGCCGATATCCTCGACCCGACGACCGATACCTTCGCGGATCTCGAAGCGCGACGCCTCCGGGCGCGGATCGAGCTGGTTGCGTCGGCGATTTTCTTTGGATTCGCCGCAATTCTTGCCAGCGTCGGCGCCGTACGTGTCGGGGAGCGATTCCGGCAGCGCGGTCCGGCGGTCGAGAAGACGGTGCCGGTCGGCACAGTACTCGGCAGTTGCGCTCGCGAGATAGACCGTGTGCGGGCGGAAGCCTTGCGCGACGGGTGGACCTCGACTCTCGCCGGTCGCGCACTGGTGCCGTTCCGCGTGGCCGGCGCCATTGCCTTGCAGCAGCCGGTGGCGCAGACGCTGGTCGCGGTGGATACGCCACCGCGCGACGGCCAGCTCGCACTGCGGCACGGAATGCTGAGAAGACGACACGCTCTCGTGTCTGCCTCCGTGACCGCAGACGCCATCGATCGCCTCCGATCCGCGGCCAATGGCGGGCCACCGCCCGGTGCCGGTCGGGACATCGTCGATCCGATTCGTGAGGCCCTGGCCGAACTCAACGCCGTTCGATATGGACGTGCAGGAGAGATAGACGCCCAGGCGCTCACTCGGACGGTCGACAGCGGTTGTCAGGCGCTGCGTCGATTACGGATGACGCAATTGTGGCCGGCACGCGTCACAGCGGCGCTGGCGAAGTCGACCACGCGTTTCGGTATTGGCGCATGGCGCAGCTGACCGGCCTGCTGATCGTCGTCCGTCGCACGTTCGGCGAGTTGACGCGCATGCGGTGGAATGAGCTGCACTTCGGCGCGGCGGACACAACGCTCCTCGTGCTCGTCGCTCTCGCGGCCACGTCGCTCATCATGGTCGCGGCCCGCAGCATTCGTCACCGGCGCGCGCGACGTGCGGCGGTTTGCGTCCCAGCCGTTCTGCTGGTCATGCGACGTTCACCGTTCTCGAGCGTCCGTCACGTGCCCTTTTTGCTTTTTCTGATCGGTCTGATCTTTTTCGCCATTGCCCTTGCCGACCCGCTCACGGCGTTCACGCGGGAGCAGGTGACATATCCGGGACGCCGAATTGCGCTGGTGGTCGACGGCTCAAACAGCATGATTCTCCCGTTTGAGACCTCTCAACTGAAAACCACCGTGAATCGCACGTACTTCACCGCGGTGGCATCGGCCGAACGATTCATGCGGCTGCGCATGAACGGCCCGTACCGCGATCTCATCGCCCTCATTCAGTTCGGCAACAACGCCTACGTCGTCACGCCGTTCACGACCGACTACGAGAACGTCCTGCTCAGCATCCGACTGATCAGCGATCCGGTGAACTGGGCGCGCTTCAGCGACGGAGGCACGACCATCCTGGAGGGAATCGCCGAAGCGGCGAGGCTGTTCAAGGCGTTCGAATTTACAAATGCCTCGGGCAATCTGATGGTGGTCTTCAGCGACGGCATCGACGATCAACTGCAGCTGAAGGGACAGACGATCGATCGCGTCGTGGCGACTGCCCGCGAGTCGGCGATTCCCGTCTACATGATTAGGACTGCGTTCAAACGAAAATTTGGCGACGTCCGCGAAGACAGGCTGTGGCAGCCTGCCATTGAGCGCACGGGCGGCCGTTTCTACCCCGCGTCCGACGAGGCCACGATTCTGCGCGCGGTCGAGGACATCGACCGCCTGTCGGCCGGGCGAATCGATGTGCGTGAATACACGGCGTACCAGCCGCGATTTGCCGGGTATGCACTGGCAGCTGTCGCGCTGTGGCTGTCTGCGATGGTGCTGAAACTCAGTGTCCGCAGCTTGAGGACGTTTCCGTAGGGCCGGGCAGCCTCACCGTTGGAGGTCGTTATGAAAGGGATAGCCGGGTACGTCGTCGGCGCCATCGTCCTCGCGGTCCTGGGTGGTATCTGCCTTGGTGCGAGCCGACTCGACGATCTGATGGTGAAGGCGCAGCAGACGCTCGTGACGTCCGATTACGCGGCGGCTGACGCTTCGCTCCAGACCGCCGAGCGCTATTACGGGTATGCGTCCCGCCTGCCTTGGGTCGGTGAACGGCCCGCCAACGAGATTCGCGCTCGGCGGGCGGCGGTCAACTACTGGCAACGCAAGTACAACGTCTTGGTGCCGGCCGATCGAACCGATCCCGTGGCGGATGTTGCAGCCGACAACCTTCCCCTGCAGACGATTGTTGCGGACTCTGTGTATCGCGGCGGCCAGACACGTGCCAAGGATCGCGCCACGATGTTGCAGACGCTCGATTCGTCGATCGCTGCGTACCAGGCGGTGCTGAGGAACGTCCGTCGTCCCGAAGACGCGCTGTACGGAGAACGTGCGGCATACAACTACGAGTACGTGGTGCGGCTCAGGAATGAGATCGTCAACGGTCGCCGGCGTCAACTCCCTCAGGCCGAGGAGAAGCCCACGTTCGGTTCGGAGGGGAAGTCGGAGAACCCTGCGTTCGAGAATCAGTTCAAGCAGTACGTCCCGCTCGAGAAGGACGAGCGACAGAACGAGAGTCCTGGCAAGTTCGAGGCGCCGGTCCGCAAAGGCTAGGGTGCAGTGAGCTTTCGCGAGCCACTCTACCTGTGGCTGCTTGCCGCGCCGGGGGCGTTGTTGATCCTGTGGGTGTGGCAAGTGCTCCGCCGCCGGGCCGACGAGCGGCGGCTTGTACGCGAACGCGTGATTCCAGTGGTGGAACGGCGTCCGCGCTTCGGCGATCTCGCATTCTGGGCGGCCGTCGCGCTCGCCGCCATCTGCTGCATCCTCGCGCTGGCCAGACCCGTTGCACGCATATCACTAACGCAGCGCGGGAGCGCGGATATCGTCGTCCTGCAGGACGGTTCCGCGTCGATGCACGTCACCGACGTTGCGCCCGATCGCTGGCGTCGATCCGTGCAGTTCCTGCGGGTGTTCGCTGAAACTCTCAACTGGAGGGGAGACCGGGTCGCGCTTGCGTTGTTTGCTTTTCACGCGGCACCCCAGGTTCGCCTGACCAAGGATCCCAACGCGCTGTTCTTCTTTATCGACCACCTCGGAAGTCAGCCGCCGTTCTCGCTCGAAGACGATGCGACCTGGGATACCAACATCGAGGAAGGCGTGTCATGGGGGCTGAAGCTCGTCGACGTGGACAAGCAACTGTTCGGCGGGAGCAACAATCCAAAGGCGATCGTGCTGATCTCTGACGGACAGGCATGGAGCGGAACTGTGGCACGAGCGATCGCCACCGCGCGCGCCCGCGACATTCGTCTGTACGTTGTCGGGGTCGGCACGTCGGTGGGAGGTGTCATCCCGGACCCCTGGAAACGGCCTCCTCTTCGTTCGGCGCTGGACCGCGCATCGCTCATGCAGATTGCGCGAAGCGGCGGCGGTCAGTACTTCGAGATCGGGCGCGAATCCGATCGGGCCATCGCGTCCAAAATCATCACCACCATCAGGCGCCGCGTTCCTGCGGCGCAGGAGGAGGAGAGCGCCGAAGAACTGTATTGGCGCTTTCTGCTGGCAGCGGCGCTCTTTTTGTGCTGTGGATCGCTGGTGATTACGAGCCGCAGCGAGTTGTCGTGGCTGGCCGCGGGTGTGCTCGTCGCCTTGTTCATCATTGCGAGCACGGTTCGCTGATCTTTCCGCCGCTATACGGTCGGCATGTCGCGGTGGGCGGCTTCGGGTTCCGCAACACCGGTCGCGGTGCACTGCAAGTCGCGCAGGAGTCCATCGCGAAGGTCATAGATCCAACCATGGACCGCGACGTGCTGCTTCCGCCTCCACGCGTCCTGCACGATCGTCGTCTGGCACACATGATGGACCTGCTCGACGACGTTGTGCTCGCACAGCCGATTGATCGCGGCGTCCTCGCCGTCGCCGCGTTCGATCAGTGTGCGGCAGCGATCGTGAACATCCTGCACGTGCCGCAGCCAATTATCGATGAGTCCCAGTGACGATTTGGCGTACGCCGCTCGCACGCCTCCGCACCCGTAGTGGCCGCACACGATCACGTGTTCGACCTTCAAGGCGTCGATGGCGTATTGCAATACCGAGAGGCAATTCAGATCGGAGTGAACGACGATGTTGGCGACGTTGCGGTGGACGAACAACTCGCCGGGCGCGAGGCCGACGATTTCATTGGCCGGAACACGACTGTCCGAACAGCCGATCCACAGATAACGGGGCGACTGCTGCGCCACCAGCGAACGAAAAAACTGCGGGTTGCGCGCGGTGACCTGTTGCGCCCATCGACGGTTGTTGTTCAACAGGTGCGAGAGCATGCGACCGGCATTGTACCGTTGCAGCCTCGACCGACGCAGTCGAGCAGATCCTCAGTTCAATCCCTCGTTGCTGGGCGTATCCGGATACGTCCATCCTGCTTTCGACTGAGAGTGGCCCGTGACGAACAACGCGACCTCGTCCGGCACCGTGCCCGATGCGAGCGCTATCAATATCCGTCGTCCCGGCACGCCCGTGCGATTCGCCAGCTCGCGGGCTCCGAGAGTCCTCACCCGCACCATGGCGGCGTTCTGGAGCCAGGAGCTGCCCACCCTCTCGTTGACGATCTGGTAAATCACCGTCTTCGGGCACTGCCACGCCTGCGCAAGGGCCGCCGCGCCGTAGCGCAAGATCAATCCGTATGCGCGGTGTTTCACATCTGTAAGATCACCATCGCTGGCCATGGGGCACTCCTCTATGGCCGAGGCACTCAAGACGCACGCCTGCGCTGATATGTGTTTTACGGCGTGTAATACGGGAGTTTTGGGCGTGTCGCCGCGATTGGCGTCGCCCACGCAGAACAAAAGAATCCCCGATGCGGACAATCACACCTGTTCCCGACCGGGATATGGTGCCGTTCGCATGTCGCTGCGATCATGATCGGTGGGGGAGTCGATGCTATCTGGGCTGTTCGCATCCGTACAACGTCGGTTCCTGAGGATGCAGGCGCCTCCGCGCCTGACGCCGTCGCACGTCCGCTCGGCATATGCCGTCGCGGTGGCGGTCGATATCGCGCAGTTTCTCCTCGGACCGTTTGGATGGGCCGGCGTTGATGAAGTGCTCGACGCCGCGGCAATGCTCGCAATGACGCGGCTCCTCGGCTTTCACCCGCTCTTTCTTCCCACTTTCGTCCTCGAATTCGTCCCCTTCACAGACATGCTGCCGACCTGGACCGGCTGCACGATGCTCGTCGTGAGAGCGCGTCGCCGGCAAGGGTGCATTGCGGAGGATTCGGAACCGGCAATTGATGTGAAGGCCAGCCGCGTGGAATAGCCGATTGCTTCAGCTTGGTCTGTAGGGGCCGGCTTCAGCCGGCCCGTCGTCGCGCGTTAGATCTCGCCGCGTTTCGCGAAATCGGCGATGTGCTCGCCAGCACGGAACGCCAACGCGGAAATCGTTTCCGTCGGTTGTCCGCGAGACGAGGTCACCATGCTGCTTCCGTCGCAAATGAACAGGTTCCGTACATCGTGCGTCCGGTGATACCGGTCGACGACCGACGTGCGGGGCTCGTTGCCCATCCGGCACGTACCCAGTAGGTGCACCGCTAATGTCTGCGCGACAACCGGGGCAGCCCATACTTTCAGCGCGCCCGCCGCGTGGGCGATGTCCGTCGCGTGGCCGCCAAGAAACGCTGCGTTCTTCAAATCATCCGGATGATCGGTGTAAGTCGTGCGGATGCAGGGCAGCCCCCACGCATCCTTCAGCGTCGGGTCCAGCGTGATGCTGTTGGTCTCGAGCGGGAGCGACGTTCCGTGACACCCGAACGCCATCGTTCGCGGAAATTGACGTCCGAGTTCGCGCGCGAATCCCTCACCCCAGGTCGGGGCATCGCGAGGGAGGCCTTCGAGCGCGAAAGTAATTGGGTACCTGCCGAACCGGGCGTCAATGCCGCCACCCCCGTAGAAGCCGCGCTTCGGATCCGTCTCGTAGAAATCGAGGACCATCCGTGTGTTCTGGACGCTCTTGTACTCGTTGAGCGGCTGTTCGAACTGCGCGTTCACCTCGAAATAGGTGTTGAACATCAGATGTTTGCCGACCATACCGCTCGAATTCGCCAGCCCCTGTGGGAAGCGCGACGATGCCGAGTTGAGGAGGAGTCGCGGCGTTTCCGATCCGTTCGCGGAGAGGACGACAGCTTTGGCCCGTTGCCGCTGCATCCGCTTCTCCGCGTCGAAATAGGTGACACCCGTTGCGCGGCCATCGCTTCCTAGTTCCACCTGCGCCACGTAGCTGTTCGGGCGGATCTCACACCGGCCGGTGGCCTCGGCAATCGGCAGCATGACAGCCATTGACGTCGACTTGGCGCGGAACTCACACATGAAGATCAGGCAGAAGCCGCAGTGTTGACAGGCCGGCCGACCGTTGTAGGTCCGTGAGTTGATCGCCATCTGCGATGGTTGAGGGTGCAGCCCGAGCGCCCGCGCACCGCGCTCGAACAGCACGCCTGATGACTTCACAGGCAGCGGGGGCATCGGGTAGGGCCGCGAACGCGGGGGATCGAACGGTCCTGGCTCGCCAGAGACACCGAGCTCCCATTCGGCCTTCGTGTAGTACGGCTCCAGTTCCTCGTAGGTGACAGGCCAGTCGGCGAGCCCTGTGCCGCGTATGCCACCCAGCCGGCTCGCCTCGTTGAAATCACTCGGCCGCATCCGCCAGAAGTTACCGGTGAAGTGCGCGTTGCTGCCGCCCACGAGCCGGCCGTAGACCAGGACCTGCCGTTGCTTGGCCGGCTGCTGTGGCGTCGGCCGGAATGTATGTGGCTGCGTGGCCGGATCGTTGATGTTGTGGCCCCGCATGAACGTGCCGAACTCGTCATGGTCGAACTGTCGTTCGGTCAAACGTGGGCCCTGTTCGAGCACGACGACCGTGTGCCCCGCCGTCGAGAGTTCCTTCGCGATGATGCCGCCTGCGGCGCCGGAGCCGACGATGACGAAGTCGACGAGGTCGTTGGGTCTGAAGCGCGCGCTCGGGCGCGACTGGGGAGCCATCAATTTCTCCGATTGACGTCGGCGTCGTAATAGCCGAACGGCGGTTGGAAGGTCATTTGGTGCTCGAGCCCGAGTAAATGCCATCCCGTGTAATCGCGGTTGCCACCCCACGACGGCAGCGCGAAGGTGCCAACGATGGTGTCGAGACGCACTGCTTGAAAGAACGGGGTCGCCTCGATCTCGCGGATGACCTCGTCCTGCTGGCCTGACGTCAGCGACGTGAAACCCGCCGCTCCACTGACTTTGGCTTGCGCCCGCCGATTCAGATCGGCAATGCCGTCTGTGTACAGCGGCCGTTGCGCAGCGTTGAACGTCGCGAGCGCGCGATCGATGAAGGAGAGAGCCCCAGCCTGCGCGGCTCCAGGCCGACCGTCGACAGCGGGAAGGATACGGGACGTGAGGGCGGAAACGACATCCGCCTGGGCAGGCGTCAATGCGCGCGTCTGGGTGGCGACGTTCGCCGACGTCTGCTGGCTGGCGAAGGCAAGTGCATCTTCGACGTCGAACAGGTCAGCGGCCGCCCACGCCGCACCGGCGGCCATGGCGGCCTTGAGGAACGCTCTTCGAGCGTGAAAATCGGTCACGCGGCACTATAACTCGGTCCGCCTAAAGCCGGACCCCACACGCATCTATACGGGCCGACGCATATTTGCCGATAAGGTGCCTCGAGGACATAGATGCCGATCGCTTCATGGCTGTTCATACGAGGTTCGGAAAGCATCTGGATTGAGCGACCGTCTGGCAACACGTTGATCATTGCCGGGCCCGGTCATCGCCGGCAGCAACGGACGTTCTTCACCGAGGAGCAGCTTCAGCGTTTCCAGATGCGACTGGCGGAAACACTCGCCGAACACCGATGGTTCCTGTGGGCCTATAACCGCGATCGCCGAAGCAAGAGTCGAGACGAGGGCCCCACCCGCAGGGTTGAGGCTACCGTCCGACCAGCTGCCCGTACTTCTCCTCGAGGTATTGGAGGTACGGCGCGGGATCGACGGCTGACCCGGTGATCCGCTGCACCAACTCCTGCGGCCAATAGGCGCGGCCGTGTTGGTGCAACTCGCGGCGCAGCCACTCCAGGAGTGGTGCAAACTCGCCCCGCCGGATATCCTCGTCGCGGGCGGGATGCACTTCCTTGAAGCGGCGCCATAACTGCGCGGCGATCACATTTCCAAGCGTGTAGGTCGCGAAATAACCGAACAATCCCGCGGACCAATGAATATCCTGGAGGACTCCCCGCGCCGCGTCTGGCGGCGTCAGTCCCAGGTATTCGCGCATCCCGGCATTCCAACGCTCCGGCAGTTCAGCGACGGCGATCTCACCTTCAATGAGCCCAATCTCGAGCTCCACGCGAAGCATCACGTGGAGGTTGTAGGTCGCCTCATCTGCCTCCACACGAATCAGTGAGGGCTGCACCTTGTTGATGGCGCGGTAGAACCGCTCGAGGGTCACCTCGCCGAGTTGCGCTGGAAACCGTTCTTTGAGGTGTGGATAGAAGTGCTCCCAGAAAGGAAATGAGCGGCCGACCAGGTTTTCCCAGAGGCGGCTCTGCGACTCGTGGACACCGAGCGACGCGCCGCCCTCGAGCGCCGTACGATGATGTTCCGGCCTCACGCCCTGTTCATAAAGCGCGTGCCCCGTCTCGTGCATCGTGCCGAACAACAGGCTGAGCGGCATACCTTCAACCCATCGCGTCGTGATGCGCACGTCGTTGGCACCGATGGCGGTTGCAAACGGGTGGAGAGACTTGTCCTGTCTTCCACGCGTCCAGTCGAATCCAAACGCGCTAACGACGTCGACCGCGAACGCCAGCATGGCGGCTTCCGCGTAGGGTTCCCGGAGGAACGAATCGTCGACCGGAGATGCCGCACCAATCGCACGAACGAGCTCGACTTGTCGCGGACGCAATTGCGCGAAGATGGCTTTCACGTCCGCGGTCTTCATCGACGGCTCGAAGTCATCGAGCAGTACGTCGTACGGATGCTGGGCGGGTGGGAAAAACGTGACGTAGCGTCGTCTCAGCGCGACGATCTTTTCCAGGTACGGCCTGAAGGCGGGGAAGTCTGAGCTGGCGCGCGCCTGTCCCCACGCCTGCTGGCCGGCGGAAACCGCTTCGGCGAACTCGGCGACAAACGACGCAGGCACTTTGGTTGCCTTCTCGTAGTCTCTCGCCGTGACCTCGACGAGCCGCTGTGCCGCGCCGCCATCGTCGAGCCGCGCGTATTCACGACGAGCCGTTTCAATCGCGTCGCCCATTTCCGGCGACGTGAACTTCTCGTGCGCGAGGCGGCGCACCGTGGCGAGCGTCTCGCCCCGCGTCGTTGCGCCACCAGGGGGCATGCAGACCCGCTCGTCCCATTCCAGCAGGTCTGCTGCGTGCCGCAGGTCCGAGACCTCGGCGGACAGTGCTTGAAGTTTCTGAAGTCCGGTCGTCACACGAGCTGATTTATCACAAGCGCGCTGTTACGGCACGGGGGTCAGCCCGTGGCGGCGCATGACCTCGGCCATCTTCGCCCTATCCGGCGGCCCGCCCGCTGCTGCCTTGAGCACCTCGAATGCCTCGCGGAAATACTCGGGTCCGATGGCCGCGGGCGTAATCACGCACAGCGCCTTCGCGTCCTGGCTGCCGTGATTGTCGAAGCGATGAATGGCGCCGCGAGGGATGCACAGCGCCTGTCCCGGTCCAACCTCAATCGGTTTTCCCTCGACAGTCCACGTCAGGGCACCCTCGAGGCCGTAAATCGTTTCCTCGTAATGATCGTGGCTATGAGCCGGCGCCGGCAGGCGCTGACCGCCGCGAACCACGAGCTCAAATGCCGCCACGCTGCCGGTGGAATGGTCGCCGGCGACGAGAAAGCGGACCGTAATGGGACCGAAGCTGAGAGTTTCATCCGACGGGTTCACGGAAAGTTCGACGGTGTGGGCAGACATCGGCGGTCTCCTTTTAGTAAAGTTACTTTACTACCGGGATGGTAAACTACATTTACTAAATATGTCAACATCCTCTCGATGGCCGCCGCCACCGCCGCTGATTGGGGCGCTGCTCCGGGTTCCCGCTCACGCAATTCTCCGACGAATCATCAGGGAACTGAATGCAGCCGGGTTCGACGAGTTGCGCCTGCCGCATATGGCGGTGCTGCAGTTTCCGGGACCTGACGGGGTACGGCCGGGCGCCCTCGCCGAACGTGCGGGTATCAGCAAACAAGCCATGAACCAGCTGCTGCAAAGCCTCGAAACTGCCGGCTACATTGAACGATCGGCGGCACGCGAAGATGGCCGGACGCGCGTGGTTCGGTTTACCAGGCGAGGTCGCGGAGCGTACTCGAAAATCAGCGACATCCTCCATGACATCGAGCGCGAATGGGCCGCTGAACTGGGGGCCAGGCAGTTCGCAGATCTCAAGGCGCTCCTGACTCGCGTGTGGCAAAGTCCGCTGGCCTGGTAGTTGTCGTGATTCTGCCGTCGGGTCAGTAGTGTTGCGCCACGCACCTCGGGCAAAGGCCGTGAGTGAAGTCGGCGTCCGAGCGACTCGAGATGAATGTTTCGAGCGGCTCCCACGCGCCGGCTTCGTTTCGGATGCTTTTGCAGACCGAACAAATCGGAAGGAGGCCCTCCAGTTTCACCACGTAGCGCAGCAGCTGCCTTTCATGCTCGGCGAACCGCGCGAACCAGAGGGTCATCACGAGAATCACAATCCCGCGCGCCGCCGTCATCGTCGCCAGCAGCATCGCGTTTTCTGTTTTTCCCATCACTGTCAGGACGAATGCGATGTGAAAGACAGGTACGGCGGTCGCCATGGCGATGGCGGTCCAGCGATCCGAGTACCACGCGGCAAGCGCGACCGGAACGGCATACAGCATGGGAAATTGCGAGTCGACCCCGACCAGGTAGTCGGCTGCGAGAACGAGGACGCCAGCGAGGAGCCACCAGCCGGCGTGGATACGTCCAACAGGAAGTAACCACCATGGTCTATCGAGGGATTCGTGTTCGATCACAGCGAAGAGTTTAGCCGCGTCCCGTTCGAATGAGTACCGAATGACCTCCCAAATTGGCAGCGGTCAAACGACCGCTACGAGACAGCGCACTACAATTCATCCTTAAGCCAAACTCCATGACTCAGCCGCTGGAATTCGTCACCGGTGGCGGCGCAGTCGGTGCGCTGATGCGCACGCATGACTGGTCCACCTCGCCGCTCGGCTCTCCTGAGACGTGGCCGCAGCCGTTGCGAACCACCGTTGCGCTCCTGCTGGAGTCACGGTTTCCGATGTTCGTCGCCTGGGGACCAGAACTCGGCTTTCTCTACAACGATTCGTACGCAGAAATCCTCGGTGCCAAACACCCGCGCGCGCTCGGCCGACGCTTCCACGACATCTGGTCGGAGATCTGGCCTGACATCAGCCCGCTGATTGATGCCGCGATGGCGGGGCAAGCCACGTATCGAGAGGATCTGCCTCTCGTCATGAACCGCAGGGGATACGACGAGCAGACCTGGTTCACGTTTTCCTATTCGCCCCTTCGTGACGAGACCGGCCAAGTGGCCGGCATGTTCTGTGCGGTATCGGAGACAACGCCAAGAGTGGTGGCGGAGCGCGCGTTGCGTGAGAGCGAGGCAGCGCTTCGTGAGTTGAACGAGACGCTCGAGCGCCGTGTGACCGAGGCCCTTGCCGAACGAAAACTGCTCGCCGACATCGTCGAAGGCACCAACGCGTTCGTGCAGGTCGCCGACCTCGAGTACCGGTGGCTGGCCATCAATCGCGCGGCCGCGGACGAGTTCGAACGGATCTTCGGCGTTCGACCACGAGTGGGCGACAGCATGCTGGATCTGCTCGCTGAACGACCGGTCCATCAGGCCGCGGTGAAAGCGGTCTGGAGCCGAGCGCTCGCCGGTGAGATGTTCACCGCAACCGAGGAGTTCGGCGATCCCTCCCACGATCGCCGGGCGTATGAAATGCGCTTCAGCACGTTGCTCGATCGGGATGGCAAGCGCATAGGTGCGTATCAGTTCGTGTATGACGTCACAGAACGCCTGCGCGATCAGGAGCGTCTGAGGATGGCCGAAGACGCATTGCGCCAGGCGCAGAAGATGGAATCGCTCGGTCAGCTGACAGGCGGCGTCGCCCACGATTTCAACAACCTGCTCGCGGTCTTTGCGAGCGGGCTGCAGCTGCTCGAGCGGACCTCCGGCCGGCCGCCGAGTCCGCGCGTATTCGAGTCGATGCGTCGCGCCATCGCGCGCGGCACGGGCCTCACACGGCACCTGCTGGCATTCTCGCGGCGGCGGCCGATCAATCCGGAATCAATCGATCCCGTGGCGCACCTCACCGGCATGCGCGCGATGCTCGACGCGTCGCTTGGTGGACACATCGAGGTGCAAATGGAGTTCGGCACCGGGGTTTGGGCCATCGAGGTCGATCCCGGCGAAATGGAGCTGGCCATCGTAAACCTCTGCGTGAATGCCCGTGACGCGATGCCAGATGGCGGAGTCATCACGATCGTCGTTGAGAACGTCCACGTCATGGGCGACGATGCGGGTGATTTCGTCAAGATTTCCGTTGCTGATAACGGTGTCGGCATGGCGCCGGAAGTCCAGGCGCGGGTGTTCGAGCCGTTCTTCACGACCAAGGACGTCAACAAAGGGTCGGGATTGGGGCTGCCGCAGGTGTACGGTTTCGCGCAACAGTCGCGCGGCCGCGTGACCATCGACAGTCAGATCGGCGTCGGCACCACGGTCACGCTGCAGTTGCCGCGGTCGCTTGGCGAGCCAGTGCTGTCGCGACCGGCAGACATCGCGACCCCGACCGCTGACGTCGGCAATCGCGGACAGATATTGCTGGTGGAGGACGACAAGGAGGTGTCGGCGCTCACTCGTGAGTTGTTGAACGAGCTCGGCTTCTCAGTCCTTCACGTGGCCAGCCCCGACGCCGCTCTGGGCGCGTTGGCCAACGCCCGCGACATCGATGTCGTGCTGTCGGACATCATGATGCCAGGTGGTGTGAGCGGCGTTCATCTCGCCCGGGAGATCCGGCGGCGTCACCCGGATCTTCGTGTCGTTCTGACAACGGGCTACGTGGAAGCCGCGGCGGATCTCAGCGACGGAGAATTCGATCTCCTGCTCAAGCCATACACGGCGGAATCGCTCGCCAACGTCCTGCGGGTCCAACCGCGCTGAACTCGGTCGACCCGGTTCTTTTCCTAATTCGTGAGGAAGCTACCGGACGAATGCCGCTTCCAGGTCCGCGTACGAAAACCCATAACTCCCGATGACGTCATCGAAGGATTGACCGTCGGCCAGTTGGTGGAGCAGCCGCGTCCAGCCGAACGCCGGACGTTCCGCGATGACACTGACGGCGAGAAGGCTCTCGTCGTACGCGACCTGCGCTTCGGCCGCACTCAGACGTCCGAAGCCGCCTTTGAGATTTTTCAACGGAATCGATCGGCCCAGCGCTCTCATCCTGCGTGCGGCGGAGTTCACGTCGGTACCATCGAAGTACTGCGCCAATCCTTCGTTGAGCCATGTTGGAATCCCGCTCGGAGCAATACCCGCAACGATGGCGTGGGTGAGTTCATGCGTCAGCACTTTCTCGAACAGCTCCGGCTGCTGTGACGCGCCCGCCACGGGCATGCGGATTCTGCCGTCGTACTGGCCGCCGGCCCAGGCCGGGGCGCGTGTGACGTCGCGGAACTGCTGCTCGGTGTAGAGGACTGCGACGATCGTATTTGGCGGGTACTCGCCGAGCGTGTTCGCGATGCGGAAAAATTCCGTGTTGAAGACGGTGGTCGCCTGTGCGGCCAGTGATTGCTCGGCATGGCCCTCGAACAGCACGCGGAAACGTTCGTATCGCAGTTCATCGAACGACTTGTGAACGCTGGCTTCGCGGCGCCATTCCTCCAGCGTGCGCGTAAGGTCCGGATTCTTCGGCGCATGCGTCAGCGCCTCCTCGTAGGTGCGGATCGCGCGATCGACTTCGCCCTCGTCATACGCAATCTGACCGAGAAGAAGCGACGCCGGTGTAAGCCCAGGCATCACGTCGAGTGCCTTCTGCAGCGACGCCATGGCTTCCTTCTGCTTTCCCTGCGCGTGCGCAGCCGCGCCGGCACCCGTCAGCAATACGGGATCGTCTGGTCTCAAGGTCAGCGCTTCGGCGAAGAGGCTCGCGGCCCGGTCCTGATAACCATCGCGGAGCGCCTTCCAGCCAGCGTCATTCAGTTCGTTCACCCGGGATTGACCATCAACCGACGCCACGCCCATCGCCATCACGAACAGACACGCGGTCGCGCGAACTCGAAGCATGGCGGCGAGGACGGCAAGCGCCATGCCTGTCGGCACATCGCGTCAACGGCGTCAACTGACTCGTCGCGTGTCGAGAGCATTACCAGTTCGGAGCTGCGATTACACGTTGGTCAAGATCCGATGGTGGGTTACTGCTCTTTCTGGCCGACAGCTTCCGTCTGCGCGGCAAGCGTCGGACGATTGTGCAGAAGCGTGCTGCGGATCTCACTCGCCTGGTCTGGGGAGAAGCCAAGCGTCAACACATCGGTCCGCTGGAAATCTCGAACGTCCCAGCGGCCCCGCATCAACCCTGTCTCCGCGTGCGAGCCCCGCGGCAGCATCAGATGGGCGATCTCGTGCGCCATCACGAATCCGAGAAGGTCGTCCTCGTTCATTGCCGCCCGTGCTGCCGTGTCTCTGACGCGGTCGTAGATCGCATACGCGATCCGTCCCATGCCCTCCTCAGGTACTGCCGCAAAACCGAGGGCGCCCTCCGAGACGTGTCCACGCGCCGCCATCTTCGCCGTCAGGATGATGAGCGTCACCTGTGCGATCGGTATCCGCGAGATCTCGTCGCGGCGCGCCGGTCCCTGGTGGCCCACGGGCTGCTGCACCACTCCCATCCATTCAGTCCGGACGCCGATTCGTTCGTACATCGCCGTGACGACTGCGCGTGCGCGCGTCAGCGACCCGCTCGACACATGGGAGTAGTCATGAATCTGAATTGTGACGGGCAGCTCCGTGTCGTCGCGATCGTCGGCAGACAGCGGACGGACGCCGCCGATCATGAACGTGAGCATCAACCATGCGAATGCTCTGGGCATCAATGTTTCTCCGCCCGTGCCCAGCGGCAAGATCAGCGCCGCTGTGCTGATGACTCGATGCGGTGGCGTTTTACGCTGAATAGGGGGGAAATCACGGCAGAGGCGCGCGTTACCGCGCGCCCTGGTTGACAACATCTCGTGAGCGAAGCGTTTACTTCTTGCCCGACGTCGCACGGACCTCGCGTCCGAGCGCGTTGGTGAACGCCTGCATCTCCGGGCTCACCTTGACTGGTGTGGTGCCAAGCGCGATGTCGCGCGCCGACGCGTTCGGTCCATACGCGCGCTCGTTCTTCGACTTGTCAGGATTCAAGCTGCCGCCCGACAGGTCGATTCCGGCAAAGAGTCCTTTCGAGCGAGAGTACGACAAGATCTCGGCTGATAGTTGAGCATCGGTTGCCGCGCCGGCGGAGCGTCCAACCGGACCTGCGGCGATCGAGGCGCCAGCGCCCAGCGTCACCTTGTTATTGAGCAACTTCTCGGCGCCGCGTTCATTCATCACGACCAGCACAAGGTCGGTCGACGACACGCCGATCTGCAGACCCGCGCTGCCCTTCGTCATTTCCATGAATACGGGGGGACCCCACCTGTTCCCGGACCTGCAGCTCATGACGCCGGAGCCGTGTTCGCCGCCGACGATGAACGCTGCTTTCTTCAATGATGGGATGACGACCACGCAGTGCGCCTTGTTCCAGATCGATTCTGGAATGCCCTTGTCCGGCGCGTTCTTGATCTCCGTGAGAACGGCGGCCGCGTCGTTGAGCTTTTCGAGGTCGTCCTTGCTTAGCTGGCCGAATGCGGACGCAGCCATGAGCAGGACCGTGGCGCTCGCAACGATCGTTTTCAAGCTTCGCATGCTCACCTCCAGCGACGTGTACGTGCAACGCATGCACCCCCAGAAAGGCCTGACGTACAGCAGGGACCGTGAAGGAATTGAATGTCAGATGCGGAGTTCGCATCCGGCATCGCGATCTGCGGTCGAGCAACGATGCTCACATATCGAGATCGCGATCACCGTCTGCGAGAAAGCGAACGCGCGAGCCGATGCCGTTACGGCTCAACACGCATCGCCGTGTTTAGCCGGAACTGGAGCAGCGTCTCTGCGGGGACGACCAGATGTGTCTTCCCCGAGCCTGTGATGACTGCGCCGGTGCCGCCTCCGGTCGCTGCACCGATCGCCGCGCCTGTACCGCCGCCGAGAATACCGCCGAGAGCACCGCCGATCGCTGCGCCGCCGAGCACCTTCTTCGCGGCTTTCTTACCTTCGCTCGACCCCTTCAGTTCGACCTGACTCGTCGACACCGGATAGGTGCCGGATTCGGTGTGAATCGAATGGATCTTGAGCGTGATGCGGTCGCGCCCCTTCATATTCGACGACTGTTCGACGTTGACGACTTCGAGCGTGGCGATCGCGCCACGCGGAATGACGATGTCGCCGTTGACCGCGACAGGGTCGTCAAAAACGCCGGTGACGGTCATCCCCGGTTGAGAGGAATCAGCGGCAATCGGCTGGGTCGTCCGGACGTTTAGAACCGTGCCCGCGGGCACAACCAAAGCGCCGGCACCATGCGCAATTGATGAACAGATCGCGATCAACAGCATGCTGAGCAGAACGGGCAGCGCACGCCCCATAGATCTACCGCTCCTTTCCCGAGCGATCGAAGGACCGCTGCGTTGTGATGGCAGCAAATGCCTGCCCACAGCCGCCACGCGCCCGCTGTAAAATGCGCCCATCCTGCATGCGGAGGTCAACGATGAGCCGTCAGTCCATGAGGTATGTCGTCGCATCGATCATCGCGGTCGGCTTGGTGGCCGGGATCGCATTCAAGGCGGACGCCCAGGCCCAGCTCACGCTGCTGTCGCCGAATCCAATTGAGGCCACGATCAACAAGCTGATCGCGGATTTCGAAAAGAAATCCGGCGTTCATGTGAACGTCACCTACGGCACAGGCGTCAGCACCCGAAAAGACGTGGCGGCCGGCAAGGCGCAGGACGTGTCGCTCCTCTTCTCACCGTTTCCCGAAGCGCTGAGGACCGGCAACATCATCCCGAACAGCGCGACCGTCATCGCAAGGATGCGTCTGGCGATCGCGGTGAAGAAGGGCGCGCCCAAGCCGGACATCTCCACGCCCGACGCGGTCCGGCGCACGCTGCTAAATGCGAAGTCGATCATCTCGGTGGATCCGGAGCAGGGAAGCGTCGGTACTGCGGTGCTGCTGGCGCTCGACAAGCTCGGACTCACCGAGCAGCTGAAGCCGAGAATCAAATGGGTGCCAACAGGCGGCGTCGTGCAGGACTCGGTCGCGAAAGGGGAGTACGAACTCGCCTTCGGCCCTTATCTCAGCGACATGCGTAACCCGGGACTAGACATCGTCGGCGCGTTGTCACCGGCTGCGGCGCCGCCGATCGACGTGACGGGCTTTATCTCGACGACGACCAAGAATGCGGAGGCGGGACGGGCGCTGCTGGCATATCTCTCATCGCCAGAGGTCGCGCCCGTGTATCGCGCAGCGAAGATGTTCGCGGCCGCCGACAAATAGCGGCGACCGCGGACCCCTACTTGATGTTGATTCCTGACGGCTTGGCGAGCGAGTCTCGATACTCGATTGCCTCGGACGGGACGCAAAGGCTCTCGGAAAAGTCCTGCGCCTTCATCCAATAAAAGTTCGCGCGCATGAACGTCCACGGCTTGGTATAGAACTTCGGGTCGTCAACCGTGACGGTCACCTGCATGTTGTATTGATCGACCCGCGTGAAACGCTCCGTGATGTGCGCCATGGAGCTGCGCGGGTGCCCTTCCTCGTCCAGCCATGCGCGCTCGTCGAGACCGGTCGTCTCCGCGACGAATGTGGTGTCGTTCTCCCAATGGCCGACCGAGTATCCGTAGTAGCGTGATTCGGGCGCGCCCCTCACGTCGACAGCCTTCGGCAGCGCTCGTCCGTCCGTGAAGATCTCGCGCCACACGCGCTGCTGCTCGTACGCGATGAGGATGCGATCCGGCGCGGATCCGATGAGCGTCCCACCGCGCTGGGTGATCGCGTGCGCGAGCAGGTTGCGTGGAAAGCCGAGTGGATCGCACGTGATGAACGGGTCGTTGGACTCCGGCTCGCCCGCCTGCGCGTCCCCGCCCCCGCGTGAGCCAAGTCGCGTGGCGACGCCATAAGCCTTGCGCTGCTTGAACATGGCTTGGCCGGCTGGGGTCATCGGCGGCACGGGGTCTGGCTTGTTGGTGTTCGCCGGCCCCACCCACGCCCCGGACAGATCACGTTTCGGCGCCGGGCCGGGTGGGTTCGGCATCTTCGGGATGCCCTCCGAGATGAATCCCTCGCCGCTAATACGCCCCCGGCCTTGAGCAGCGGGGTTTGCGGCGTGCGCGACGAGCACCGCCAGCACGGCGGCCATTGAAGCCAGGATCGAGTTGCGCACAGTCTGCCTCCTCGTCACTTCTTCGGCGCGGCGTCGGGATCGTACCGGCTCTTGCCACCTTCATCGCCGCCAAGCTGCGTATCGTGCAACTCGCTTCCATCGGCGAGAATGATCTTCTGCAGCCGGCCGGCAGGGTTGCCGTTCTTCGCCAAGTACATTCGGACCGTGATCATGTCGCCCGCCGCGACGGAGGTCTTTGTCCAACCGATCAGCCTCAGTGCCTGAGGGGCCGCGGTCTCAACCGTGACGTGAACGGGGTTGCCTTTCGCGTCTTTCGCATCGAAGTCGATGAGCGCGTGTGGGTTGGCCCAGTTGAACTTCGTCACCGTGGCGTTCTTGAACTCGGTGATCTTGTCGTCATATGCCGCATTGCCATGGTGCGCCAGCACACGACCGCTGGCACCCATCAGAACACTGAGGCTCAATGCCGACGTCACGAGCAGCTTGCCTTTCATAATCGACCTCGTCATTAGAAGGGTTTTCCCGATGCACACGGTTGTTCGAGCCGTGCCGGGCGCCTGGCAGTTTCTCACGAAATCGCACACCATGCCGATGGCGAAAATCCGAGCCTCGCGTGGCGGGTCAGATTCTAGCTCAGGATCTACTGAACCACGATGGTTCCGGTCATCCCGGGGTGGATGGTGCAGTGATACGTATAGGTCCCCCTCGCGCCGAAAGTGAACCTGAAGCTCTCACCAGTCGCCAGTCGTCCTGAGTCCCAGACGCCTGTGTCAGAGACGATGTCGTGGTTCGTGGAATCGGTATTCGACCAGGTCACCACCGTGCCTTGCGTGACCGTCGCCGGATTCGGCACGAACGCGCCGGTGCCCAGCGTCCGCGCATTGGTCGGGATGGTGATCGCTGCTGTAGACCCCGACGGTGACGGCGATGGCGACGGTGCCGGTGACGGCGCTGGTGACGGGGCCGGTGCTGGCGACGGCGTTGGTGACGGACTGGAAGGGGACGAACTCGACGAGTACCCGCTTCCGCAGCCGGTGACGAACGTGACGAAGAGAAGAAGCAGCGATACGCGACGAATAGGACTGGCAGTCATGAATCCTCCGAACATGGCGGGGAGCACTGTTGTGCCGCAGCAACGGGATTGCCACGTTCGGGCCGCCGCAACGCGCGATATTTGCCTCAATACCGCGACGTCACGTTTCGCAATTCGAACGGTCTTGCAGTGGACGTAAGTGGCTCAGCGATTCGCCGGCCGGATCAAGAATTCGTGACGCGATCGCGATTCAGCGAATGACGCCGCGACGGACGGCGTAGAGGACGATTTCCGCGGCGCTATGTACGTCAAGTTTCTCGAGGATGCGCGCGCGATGTGTTTCCACCGTACTCGGGCTGATGAAGAGGAGCGCAGCGATGTCCTTGTTCGTCTTCCCTTCCGCAATCAACTGGAAAACCTCACGCTCGCGATCCGACAACGTCTCGTAACGATCGACGACGCCGGGTTCGCCCGAGCGCTGCTTGACGTAGTCATCGAGCATCAGGCGTGCAATCGCCGGACTGAAGAAAGATTTCCCCTGCGCCACGGCGGCGACGGCTTGAATCAGATCAACGTCGGCGGAATCCTTCAGCAGGTATCCGGAGGCGCCCGCCTGGAGGATTTGTGTCACATACGCTTCGTCGGCATGCATGCTCAGGACGAGGACGCGTACGCCGGGAACATGCTTGACGATCTGACGTGTCGCTTCAACCCCGTTGAGCAGCGGCATGGCGACATCGAGCACGGCGACATCGGGTTTGAGCTGTTCGGCCTGGCGGACGGCCTCGCGTCCGTCGCCTGCCTCGGCCACGACCTTCCAGTCAGGGCATTCTTCGAGCACCTTCCGCAATCCCTGGCGCACGACTGTGTGATCGTCGGCGAGCAGAATGCGCACGGTCGCGACGGCCTTATCCTGCACGGCGGATCGATTGTTGGGCATGATCAGTTACCGAATTGGCGTCGAGCGGCAGCGTCACGGCGAGTGACGTGCCGCCACCCTCCCTCTGTCCAATACTAAACGTCCCGCCAAGGGCCTGCGCCCGCTCGCGCATACCGATGAGACCGAGGCCGCGGCTTGTTGTGAGGCGCCCTGCGGCGGCCGCGTCCAGGCCGCGGCCGTTATCTTCCACAATGAGGCGTAAGAGCCGGTCGCGTGCGTCCAGCGACACGATGCAGGTTGTGGCCCCGCTGTGTTGCGCGATGTTGTTCAACGCCTCCTGAACAATTCGGTAGACGCACAATTCAATTGCCGGCGCCAGCCGCGCCTCCATCGTCTCGACCAGTTGCGCGCGAATGCCGGTGCGATGAGAGAAGTTCCGCAGATAGGCGGTGAGGGTCGCGGGAAGCCCGAAATCATCGAGCGCCGACGGGTGGAGCAGCTGCGACATATCGCGAACGCTGCGCAGGATGTTCTCACTGAGATCGCGGGCTTCCTCGAGCGCCGCGCGCGTGCGGCGCTCAGGATCGCCGCGCAGCGCCATGCTGATGTCCATCTTGACGGCGGTCAGCGCCTGCCCGACCTCGTCGTGAAGTTCGCGAGCGAGCGTGCGGCGCTCCTGCTCCTGCACATCGACGAGCCGCGCGGAGAGACGCTCCAGATCTTCGCGATTGAGTTGTTCGCCGCGCCGCTGCCGCTCAATTTCCCATTGCAGGCGGTTCACGTGACGCGATGCCATGATCGCCACCACGAGCGCGACGATCAGCGTGCCGGCGCCCATCGAAAGCAGTCGTGTGCGAACCTGGCGGTACAGTACGTCAATCTCCATCACGTGCCGCTGGTTCGCCGCCGCTTGCAGCGCCTCCAGCTGGTCGAGAATCTGCAGCACCGTGTCACGCTTTGGCACGACTCGGCTGCTCAGCAGGGCGGCGGCCTGGTCGGGCGTTTTCGGTTGATCGCTGAATGCCACGTCGCGCGACGCCCAGTAGTCGGCGAGCTCCCCCTGCAGGCGCGTCCAATGTTCGCGCTCCTGCTCCGACGTCACCTCCGGCACGTAGCTGCCGAGCAGCGCGTCTGCCTCCGTCCGCAATCGCATCAACTCGATCCGGTATGAGTCGCGACGGGAGCCATCAATCAACGCATCGCGCAGGTAGATGGAGCCGAGGAGAATATTCGTTCGAATCTTCGAGAGCGTCTGCTCACCGCGTACGTATGACTCGTGCACGGTCGTGACGTTCTGCTCGATTCGCTGGAGATTGTGAACGAGTTGATACCCCCAGAGCAGCCAGAGCCCGAACACAATCGCAAAGCCCGCAAGCAGCGCCGCACGGACACTGCCTGGATCGCGAGTACTGTGGTCTGTGCTAGAGCTCATCTGTCGATGGCCATCAACGGATTACGTCGCGTCCCCGATGATGCCTCTTCTTGCTGAGAGACTGCCATCAGGTCCGAAAAAACGGCCGAATACTGTCTCAACTGGATAGCGCGGGCTCGTTCGCCCGGGTACGTTCGATCCCCAGAGCCACCCCTGACGCCTTGTCCCCGTTAGCGGGTGCCGGCGCGCGACCGCCACGGTCGCGGTGGTCGCGCGCATTTTTCGTATCGGAAGATACCGTTTTTTGCGCTCGTTGCGACGTTTTGGAAAGAAGCCAGGTGAACGGGCTGGCTCCTCCGCACTCTGCAAGTCGATGAACGTCAACGTCTTACCCCAGACATTCTGACTGGATCGACGTTTGCCCGTTGGGGCGCCGCTCTCAGTCTTGCGAGGGGAGGGGACGTGAAACGTCTGGTCTTGTCGGTTGCAGCGATACTGGCTGCAAGCAGCGTCGTCGTCAACACACAAGGACAAGCGCACAAGGGTCACACCACTGGTAGCCAGCTTTCGGGATCGGTCAACGTCGTGTTCTCGACCAACGACGTTCGCGTGATTCGCGAGTACTACGCGCCGCGTCATCGCGCGTTGCCGCCGGGTCTTCAGAAGAAGTACGCCCGCACGGGGCAGCTGCCGCCCGGATGGCAGAAGAAGCTCCAACCATTTGATTCTGAAGTCGAGCGCCATCTCGTGGCGCTACCCGCCGGATACCGGCGCGGTATGGTCGATGGACGTGCGGTCATCATGGACGACCGGACGCATGTGGTCGTCGACATGGCCGTAGTGTTCTAGCGCTCTGGGTCGCGAACGTTGGCGTTGCCAGCGTTCGCACCTGCCATCAGTTAGCGGTACCTCGCCGGCGCCCGGCTTTCACGCGCCTTTCAGATTTCCATCCGGATCGCGTCACAGGTTAAGCTGGCGCCTCTGTCCACATGAAAGGAATCATTCTCGCCGGTGGGTCCGGTTCGAGGCTTCACCCTGTGACGCGCGGCATCAGCAAACAACTGCTGCCCGTCTACAGCAAGCCGATGATCTATTACCCGCTGTCGACGTTGATGCTGGCGGGCATCCGGGACGTGTTGATCATTACCACCCCGCACGATCAGTCGATGTTCCAGCGGCTGCTCGGCGACGGCAGCGAGATCGGCATTTCATTACGGTATGCAGCGCAGCCCAAACCCGAAGGTCTCGCGCAAGCATTCATCATCGGCCGCGATTTCGTCGGGAGCGATCGCGTGGCGCTGGCGCTCGGCGACAACTTGTTCTACGGCGCTCACTTCACCGATGACCTGCGCGCCGCGGCTTCACGCTCCGTTGGCGCAACGATCTTCGCGTACGCCGTACGCGATCCGGAGCGCTACGGCGTCGTCGAACTGAATGAACGCGGCGACGCGATCTCCATCGAGGAGAAGCCGGCGGTCCCGAAGTCCCGCTACGCGGTGACCGGGCTCTACTTCTACGACAATCGCGTGCTGGATATCGCCGCCCGTCTTCGGCCGTCGGCTCGCGGCGAACTCGAGATCACGGACGTCAACAGAACGTATCTCGAATGCGGACAGCTGCATGTCGCCAGGCTCGCACGCGGCACGGCGTGGCTCGATACCGGCACGCATTCCGCGCTGATGCAGGCAGCCAGTTACGTGCAGGCGCTCGAAGACCGGCAAGGCTTCATGGTCGCGTGCATCGAGGAAATCGCGTATCGCTTGAACTACATCACGGCCGCCGAGCTGGAGCAGCTCGGACGTCGAATGGAATCGAGTTCGTACGGCGAATACCTGTTGCGCGTCGTCGAACACGACTCTTAGCACTTCCGTCCAAAAGGCTGCCTTTAGCGTCCCGCGGAGAAAAAAAGTCTCCGTGCTGGCGCCGTTTTCAGTCGAATCGCTTCATCGCAAGCTCGATTTCGATTGGTTAATTGCAAGACTGATATGAGCTTGTTTCATTTTGCACACACTAAGACTTTGGTCCCATTTGCCGGCAGAGCAATTGCTGCCTTGCGGGCAGACCGAACAACCGTTCAACGCCAACTGCGCCCACGGAGAATGAAGATGCGGAAACTAGCCCTGACTGCCACCCTGGCCACGATTGCATTACTCTCGGCTTCGCCCGCCCGGGCGGACTTGCTTCTGAGGCTTACCGACGGGACAACTACCGTCACAGTCGCTGACGGGGGCGGCGGGGACAGCAACCCGCTCGCGGGCGTCATCACTTTCATCGGTTCCGTGGGAACGTGGATGACAAACGTGTCGACAGGTTTTGGTTCGACGGCTCCGACCTTCACTCCGGGACACTTGGACCTGAACTCTGCCAATACCAATACTGACGGACCGGGACAACTCGACATCCTGCTCACTGAGACCAATCTGACGGCGCCGTTTAATTCCTTTACGATGCACTTTGGTGAAACCCTGAGTGGCACGGCTGGCTCGACGGTCGATTACCGAGCTTGGAGGGACGCCGGCAATGGTCAGTTTACCCAGAATGTAGGCCTTATAGGGCTATTGGGGCCCTTCGGCCTGGGAGCCAACTCCGGTTCGGTCACTGGGTTCGTTGCTGGGGGCACCCCCTATTCTCTGACGGAGCGCATCCGGATTGCGGCGACGGGGGCGGTTCAGTTCAGTGGCGATGCCGAACTTCTCCCCGCAGTACCTGAGCCAGGAACGTTGACTCTCCTGGGAACCGGTCTATTGGGTCTTGCGAGAGCGGCCCGCCGTCGCACGCGGAAGGAGCCACTCGCCTAAGCGAGCCGATTCAACCCTCGCGGTCTGACTCAAGGCGGCTGGCACCAGGATGTGCCCGCCGCCTTTTCTTTTCTTCGGGGCAGAAACCAGCAACAAACGAATTTTGTCGTCCGACTGGTTGACTTTGTGGTTGACTCTCTGCGGCGCACAGCACTCAAGTGCCTGATGCCGCGCGGGTTAGCCGTTGTTATCCGTCCTTGAGACGACGGAGCCCTCTTTGCTCGGCAGTTTCCATATGAACGTCAAGGTATCACTCGGTACGTTCCTGCTTGCCCCCGTCGCGATCCTGCTTGTTACGGCTGGCTGCTCGAAGGACCCGGAAGTCGCCAAGCGCGAGTACGTCCGCAGCGGCGACGCCTACGTGGCGAAGAAGCAGTACAAGGAAGCCGTCGTCGAATACCGAAACGCAGTCCAGCGGGATCCCAGGTTTGGCGAGGCGCGTGCGAAGCTCGCCGACGCGTATTTTCAGACTGGTGAGGTCGAGAACGCCTTTCGAGAGTACATACGCGCCGCCGACCTCCTTCCGAACGACGTCACCGCGCAGCTCAAGGCGGGCGAGATGCTGTTGGTGGGCAAGCGATACGAGGACGCCAAAGCCAGGGCGGAGGTGGCCCTCGCGCGAGCGCCTCAGAACGTCGACGCGCAGATTCTCAAGGCCAACGCGCTGGCAGGTCTCAACAACGTCGATGACGCGGTGAAAGAAGTCGAGGATGCGATCAGGCGGGCGCCCGACCGAAGCGCCAGCTACGCGAACCTCGGGACGCTCCAGATGATTCGCGGAAATCGCGAAGAGGCGGAGGCGGCATTCAAGCAGGCCGCAGCGATGAGCCCGAAGTCGCCGCAGGGATATCTCGCGCTGGCGAACTTTTACTGGGCGGCGGGGCGCCAGGACGACGCCGAGAAGCAACTGAAGACGGCCTTGGCCGTCGATCCGAAGGACGAACTCTCCAATCGTGCGCTCGGCTACTTCTATATGGGCACCGGTCGCGCGGCGGAAGCCGAAGCACCGTTGAAGGCGGTTGCTGAAGTTACTAACGAGGGCAAGCTCACGCTGTCGGACTACTACATGGCCGTTCGTCGATTCAGTGACGCACGTCGGACGCTCGAGGCCGTGCCGCAGAGTGATGAGGAACCCTATCGAACGGCTCGGCTAAGGCTTGCGGGACTCGACTTGCAGTCGGGAGATCGGCAACACGCCTACGCTCTCGTTAACGAGGTCTTAGCCAAGGAAGCCCAAAACACCGATGCCTTGCTGCTCAAAGCACAGCTGCTCGTCGGCGACGGGAAGTTAGATGAGGCCCTCGCTGTCGTCCGGCAGGCCGTTGCAAACGACCCGCGCTCCGCTCAGGCACAGTACGCGTTAGGCCGCCTCCTCGTCGCGCAGCGCGACTCCCAGGATGCGATGAACGCGTTCAACGAGGCGCTGAAACTCAATCCGAATCTTGCCGAAGTCGAAATGGAGCTGGCGAAGTTGCATTTCGAAGCTGGCAGAATCGATCTGGCCGAGCAATTTGCCCGTAACGCCGTAACAAAGATTCCAGGCTATACGGAAGCGCTCATTCTTCTTGCCCACATCGATCTCACGAAAGGGCGTTTGGAATCGGCAGAGCAGACGCTGACGGCGCTCGTCAAAGGTAATGCCGGCTCGCCGGTCATCCAGACTGAATTTGGACGGCTTCAGCTGGCGAAGAAGAACAGAAGCGAGGCACGCGCGGCTTTCGAGCGTGCGTTGTCGAAGGACCCGAAATACGTCGACGCGTTGACGGCGCTGACGCAGATGGACCTCGAGGACAAGCATCAGGATGTCGCCCGAGCCCGGGTTGATGCCGCGGTCAAACGAAACGGGAAAGACGGCCGGACTGCCGCGCTCGCCGGCGAGACCTATGTCGCGCTCGGCGACTACGCCGCAGCCGAGCCCGTTCTCCGGCAGGCGATTGAGACCGATCCGAGCAACCTGAGGACGTATGGACTGCTGGCGCAGGTGCTGGCAGCCCAGAAGCGTTTGGCTGACGGCGTGCGCGAGTTCGAGACTATGGCGGAGCGCGCTCCAAAGTCCGTTGGCGTTCAGACGTTCGTGGCGGTGCTGCTGCACGTGCAGAACCGAACGGAGGAGGCTCGCGCGCAATATCAGAAGGTTCTGGAAATCGACCCGCGCGCGCCCGTGGCGGCCAACAATTTGGCGTGGATGTACGCGGTCGACGGTCAGCAACTCGACATCGCGCTGCAGCTCGCACAAACGGCAAAGGCGCAGCTCCCCGATGACCCGAGCGTGAACGACACGCTCGCGTGGGTCTATTACAAGAAAAATCTGAGTGAGTCGGCGATTCCCATCCTCGAACCACTCACGCGTCAGGAGCCCAACAATCCAACCTATCGTTACCACCTTGGTCTCGCATACGCGCAAGCGGGGAAGGACAGTCTCGCGCGGCAGTCGTTGGAGCGCGCGCTCGCATTGAAACTTCCGGCGGGCGACGCCGTCGAAGCGCGGAAGACACTCGACACCCTCAAGTAGCCCGCCCTTCTCGTCGTTCGTTCGGGCGCGAGTCTTGCCTTATCCGGGCGGGCAGCCGCCCGGGTGCAAACGTCCGCACACTCTGACACGTTCAGGCACGCGCGGGAGCGGCGGCAAATCACTGAAATTAAAGGCCGTCAGTGCCCTGTGCGGCCGACCCGGTGTCGGTGATGACGAATTCGTCCAATCACGCTGATTACAGAGTTCGGCGATCAGACGACAAGCCTGACGTCAGCACGGGAAAGGGAGCCGTTGCCGACTTCCTTCAACTGCTCGCCCGCGCCGCGCATCAGTTCCACACCTATCCGCCGACGAGCCCGTTGTGCACCGACGCGGTCGCCGCCTGCCACGCGGCCTTCATGGCGCTGGAGCTCGAGGAGCCGATGACGCTCCGAATCGGCAAACGGGAACTACTCGTGCAAGACGAAGCCATCGGACGCGGCACGGTCGTCGAGCAGCAACTGTGGCGGCCTCTTCACCGAGCGCGCGTGGCGTCGGTGGAAATCAGACCGGACGTCACGCTTCGTGACTGGTCGCAGTTCTGTCCGATTGTGGCCGCAAGCATTCGCCCGTCCCGCCAATCACCGAGTGTCGCTGAACTGCTCCTTGAAGCTGGTGTTGGCGCGATCGTGGCGCGTGTCACCCCTCGTCCTGAAATGTTCGACCTCGGTGCACCGCCCGCGGCAATGCGCGTCGTCGTCGACCGCGAGCGCGTGCGCCAATCATCGATACCGGCGTCGGGGCCGGCGCAGCATCTGTACCCGCCCGATAAAGGCTGGGTGCGTCTCGATCCGACGATCCGGTACGAGTCGCTCTCGCTGCTCGACTTGACGGTGCTCATCAACGAGCCCGGGGAACTGGCGTCGATGCTCACGCGGCTCATCGACGAGGACGCGTCGGACGACTCCTCACGCGCCGCGTCGCTGCAACATCGCTACAGCGACGTCGTGATGTTGATTGGCGCCCTTGACACGAGACTCGCGCGCATTCTGTTCTCGAAGCTGTCGCGCGCCGTCCTCGCCCTCGATTCGGATCGGCGCAGATCCCTGCTGAAGGGGGCGATCCTGCCCAGTCTTCTCGACGGCCGGATGAACGGTGAGGCCGTACTGTGGGACTTTCCTGACGTCGATCTGGCGGAAGCGCTCTGCCTGCTACTCGACCTCGATGCGGCCTCTCCTCACGTACTCTCAATGGCGCTCGATCGCCTCCAGCTGCCCGACGAGCGTCGATCCGCACTGACGCCGTTGATTAAGGCCAGGCTTCGGCACGAACGTTCCTCCGAACCGCTGAAGGAAGGATCGTTGGGCGCCAGCTTTGACGGCATTGCCGCGTCGTTGACGCGCGTGACCGCCGATGTCGCCAGGAATTTCAGCGAATTCGCCGCCTTTGACCTTGCGATGAACGAGCAGACCGCCACGGTGCTCATCGGCGTCCGCGATGCGATCGCCGCGACTGAAGCCGCCGAGGCGCAGATCAGATGCGCGCTGAGCCTGGCCCGCATTGAACCGAATCCGGGCGTTGTGTCCGCCACGCTCGCCCGCGCGCTTGCACCGCTCCTGCAACTGCTGCGCGCCGAACGATGGGAATCGGTCACCCACGTCGTCACCGAGTTGCACGCGCTCGAGGCACGTCTGCAGCCGTCGCGTCCGGATGTCGCGAAGATCGTGCGCGACATGTTGCTCCGCTTCTGCAACCACGAATTCATCGTCCGTCTTGCGCAACTGTCAACCGCAGTCGAAGGCCACGATCGTGCAGCGGCGATCGTCGCGGTTGCGGCGCCTTCACTCGTACCGGCATGGCTCGAGCTCCTGGATGGCCAGACGGAACGCGCTCGCGCGCGGCAGCTCGTCCCGCTGATGTGTGACTGTGCGCGATCGATCGCGCCGACGATTGCTCAGCGTCTCCCGCTGCTGCGCGTCGATGCAGCATGCGCCGCGTTGACTGTGCTTGGCGCGGCCGGTACGGGTTACGAAGAGCTGATCGCCGAACAGGTGAAGACCGGGGAAGAGCGCCGCGCACGCGAGGCGATGCGAGCGCTGGCGCGTATCGGAACGCCGCGAGCCGCCGGATTCATCGTCAGACATATCGAGGACGGCCCACCAGTTGTCCGGCCTGCCGCTGAAGAAGCGTTGTGGCGGTTGCCGTTGGCGCTCGCGTTCGCCAAGACACACGAGTTGCTGAGGCGACGAGACTTCGTGATTCACCATCCGCACACCGCGGCGCGATTGCTGGAGCGCGCGGTACAAAGCGCGGACGACGGCTTGGCTCCCGTGCTCGAAGGACTCGCGTCCTTGCGCTTCCACTTCTGGAGTCCGGCCGTCGCACGCGTGGGCGCAAAGGCGCGGGAGCTGCGGCAATGATGTCCGAACCCACTGGAGAGGCGTACAAAATCCTCAAAGGCTTCTCGACGCTCGGAACGTTGACCGGCATCTATCCAGCCGGGCATCCGCTCGTCGCCGATAAAGTGCGCGAGATTTATGAGGCGGTGCAGCCGTGTCTCGCCGGCGGCGAAACGGTGCGCATCGATGTCGTCCGCGGAGTCGTCCACCTGAACGGCGTTCCCGTGGAGGGGCAGAGCGAACCGCAGGCATTCAGCATCGACAGCCTTCACATCTACCCTGGCGTTCAGTTCGAGGAAATTGCCACCGCCGCGGAAGTGTTGCGGAAGAGCGGAGACGACGCTCAGGAGCCAGTCAGCCAGCAGCTCTCCAGGCGCGGGGTCCACCACATCTCAGTCGGCCGACTGGTGCCGCTCGATACGCGATGGCGCGCGCGTCAATGGCCGGATCATCCGCAGCACGTGCTCGATCCCGATTACGAACAATCGCTGTTGATGGCGCAGCAGGCGTTCGATCAGCTCGCAGAAGACCGCCGCATCGACCTTCGGACCGTGCACGACCTCGTGCGGCTTCTCATGTGCCGCGTGGTTACGAGCAAGGCGGCGATCGCCCAGATTCTTGCCGTCAAGCAGTACGAGAACCTCACCTACATCCATTCGGTGAACGTCGCCGTGTTGAGCCTGTTGCTCGGGCGTCAACTCGGTCTGGACGATCTGACCCTGGCGAACCTCGTCGAGGCAGGCGTGCTCCACGACGTCGGAAAGACGCGAATCCCATTGGACGTCGTCAAGAAGCCGGGAACGCTCGACAAGCGCGAGCGGAAGCTGATGGAAGCGCATCCGGTACTCGGCGCCGAGCTGCTGATGCAGGTCGAGGGGCTCGCACCGCTGACGCCGCTCGTCGCGCTCGAGCACCACCGCAGCGTCGCGGGGGGCGGTTACCCCGACCTCGGCGATGGGGTAGTGCCGCACGTGATGAGTCAAATCGTCTCGGTCGCTGACATCTATGAGGCGGTGACCGGCGCGCGCTCGTATCAGCAGCCGACGCCGCCCGAGCGCGCGTGTCTCCTGATCGCGCGTCTGGCCGGCACGAAGTTGAATACGGCGCTCGTGAAAGCGTTCGTCAACGCAATTACGTTCTTTCCGGTGGGCTCTGTCGTGCGGACAAGCCGCGGTCACCTCGGTGTCGTCCTTCGCACGACGCTCGGCGATCCGCTTCACCCGGTCGTTCAGCTCCTCGACGAGGATTGGCGGACGCCGCTCGGCGTGCTGGATACCAGCGCGCGGGGCGACGCGAATGAGTACCAGTGCCACATCGTCGAGACTGTGGTGCCGACGTCCGACGCCTTTGACGTCAGGCCGTTCCTCAACGCGGCGTAGCGCTCAATCCGTTCCGGTGGTCTTACCGCGATCGCGGCCGAACTTCGGTTCTTTCGAGGTGCCGACGACCTGAATACGCAACAGTGTTCCCGCGCCCTGTTTCGAGAAAAACGGATCGATCGGTTTCAACACCCACCGCTTCCATCCGGTCATCGTTTCAGAGACTTTCGCCTGCAACCTGAGCGTGCCGTGGAAGTCCAGCGCATCGCGATCGAGATCGTAGGTCCCCGTGAGATCCACGCCGGAGCCGGGGACGGCGAACGATAACGATTGGAACGTGATCATTTCGTTTGCGAGCGTGAATTTGCCCGCCATCAGGGACACGACGCCGCTGATGTCGGTGTTGCCCGGCTGGCCGCGTCCCCGACGACTCAAGGTGTCGATCTGATCCTGGACGGTCGATTTGAGAAACCGCGCCTGCGACAGCTGAAACTGTCCGTCGAGCAGCAGTTTCTCTCGCACCGAACCCGTCAACGGTGGAATGTCGATCTTCGTGTTCAGTGCGATCTTGCCGCGTATGAAGGGCGTACCTTTCATTGCGAGCGAGAGGAGGTCCTGGATGTTTCCCGACGGCATCGCGACATTCAGGCTGATGGTGCGCCGAAGATCGGATTCGTGTCGGATGATGCCGCCGCTCGTCCTGAAACTGGTCGTACCCAACGATCCGTTCACGGGTTGCAGGATTGTGTCGCCGCTTGTGCCGTCGACACGCACCTGGAAACGCGTTTGCAGACGAACGGGATTCCCGACCTGCTTCAATCGGAAATTCGGAACTGTCGCTTCGCCCTTCACGTTCACCGACGACAGCGTGCCCTCGAACTGTCCGGATGATTCGAGCGTGCCGCCAATTCCGGAGAAGACGCCCAGGTCCGCGTTCGCGAACTGATAGACACCGGAAAGTTGGGAATCACCTGGTTCGTCCGCTACCCACGGCCCCAGCGTTCCACTGCTCTGGACCTCGCCTCGTGGTTTGGCGTTGGTGAGAGCGGCGTCGTACTTCATCGCGACATGTTGCCCCGCGGACTCCAACCGGACGCGATGGATATCGAATCGCAGTGGAAACTTCTTCGCGTTGTTCGGCAGGATCGTGAGCGCGGCGTTGGTGATGATCACCTCCTCGAGGAGGACGTTCGAACTGGTGTCCGCTGCAGCGTCCTGCGTCGAGGGGACGTCTTGTTCCGTGCCGGAGGCGAGGTCGGGGCGCTGGCCCTTCGGAGGCACGTTGATCTCCATGCCATCGACGGTGACCAGATGCAGCACCCTGGTTCGATCGAGCAGCGTGCGCAGCTCCACATCGAACCTGAACTGCTTCATCGCAAACATCGGCGGGAGATCGCGACGGCCTTTGTGGCGCAGTTGAACGCCGTCGCCTTCGACGGTGGCAATCACGCCGTGCCCGCGGTTGAACAGTGTCTCGACGAGAGATGCCCGCCGCATCCGCACGCGGAGCGCTGCGATTTCAACCTCGCTGTCAAAGCGTTCGTGCAGGTAGTCGATGACCTGTTCGCGGATGAAAGGCTCGATTCGACGAGCGAGTACGTAACCCGTGACCGATACTGCGACGAGCATCACCGCCACCGCGGCGCCGATGCCCGCCAGCCACTTCTTCGTTCGTCTGGTCAACGCATGCCTCTGCGCTCGCCCTGCCGGTTGATGGGGACGGTTCGACCGGCCAGATGAATATCACAAAAAGCGTGAAAGAAACGGCGGGAAAACGTGTGAACCCGCTGAGGTTGGGGACGACGCCCGCGGTGGAAAATATGACGGTTTTTGCGCACCACCGGGTCGGCACAGATTACAATCCGCGCATGGCAGGTGCCCCGTCCCCCGAACGTCCCGTGGTTCTCCGCCGCCTCGGAATCATCAAGGACCCCAGCGATGCGGTGGTGCAAGAATCGCGCGCGCAGCGGGAAACGGCGGAGGATGCGCTGGAGTTGTTCGCGACGGAGACCGAATCGTCGCCCGGGCTCGGACGCTGGCTGAATGCGATTCGATCCCAGGCCGCGGCGTCGATCGGCTTTGTGCGCCGGAACCCTGCCGTCATAGTCATGGCCGTGGCCGCGGTTTGTGTGGTTGCCGGATTTTGGGCAATCAGTCGGCTTATCGAGTCAGGCGTGTTCTCATCGGCGCAGAGCGCAGCACCTGTTGCGGCGACTGCTGACGTCTCCGCAGCGCCATCAACGGACGGCGCGCCAACCGGGTCGACGCCGGCCAACCCGTCGAACGCTCCGGTTGTCGTGAATGCGTCGAGGACAACCAACGCGAGTGCTGCGCGTACTCCACAACTCGCACGAAATCGCGTCCAAAGCCCAACCGCAGCGATTGCGCGACCGCCGGCAACCCCGTCGCAGCCTGACCGCCTTGCCGTCGTTGCGCCGCCGCCAGCGACGGAGGCACCTTCGGCTGCAGTTCCCGTCGCGGAGGCCACCGCAGCCGTTGTCGACGACACTATTTATTCGGCCCAAGACCGCGATGTGATCCCGCCGCAAACGGATGAGAAATTGCCGGGGCCGGCCATCAGCGCGTGGACCACGCGGACCAACGCGATGGAAGTGATCGTCTCCCAGACCGGTGCCGTCGAGCGGGTGAGGCTGGTCACGCCGCCGCAGCGGATGCCGGACATGTTTGCGCTGAGCCGCGCGAAGGTGTGGATGTTCAAGCCGGCCATGAAAGATGGCCTGCCCGTGCGCTACCGCCTGGTGCTGACCTGGGAAGTCAATCCGTAAGCCTCGCCGCCGCCATCACACGATAACGATGACGACGTGACGATCGAGGTCCGCCACGCTCGCGCGCGTAGCGGACCACCCGGTCTTCTACTTCATCTTGAAGAATGCATACAGCTTGCTACCGTCGAGTGTTTCCATAGTCACTCGATAGCAGAAGCCAGGAGTTTTCGGTGTCTGCCAATTCTGGATGAATTGGTGTGCCGTCGCATCGTACCGCAGCGTCGTTCCGCCGGTTGTGACCAAGTCGATCGGATCTTCATAGGTGCCGCCCGAGCAGGCGACTTGTTGCATGACGAACGGCTTTATGGCTCCCACGTCGGTGCGCTCGTTCGTGGTGCCGGGTCCCTGATAGACGTTGAATTTCAGCGGTACCGTCGATCCTCCTTTGACGGTGTTCAGTACCCAATCACCCATCGTGACGGGGTTATAGAAGCCGGCGAGCGTCCAGGCGCCGATTACCACTGTGCCTGTTGCCCCGCTCGTCGTGTAGTTGGTCGCATCGCTGCCGCCAAGCGCGAGCGAACCGACACTCGTGAGTGGTTGAATTCCGACGGCGGCGGCCGCCAGGTTGCCGACGCCTGAAAGCACGATGACGTTATCGGCGCCGATCGTGTTGGACACCGACAGGATGCCGAATGACGCTAGCGCGGTTCCGTCGAATGGACGTCCACCAGTCATATTGACCGGCTTCGCCGTGATGTTGGCCGCGGCCGACGCCGTGCTGTTCGTCAGGTTGTAGTTGCCCGCATCGGCGCCAGCGATCGAAATACCATTTACGGTAATCGCCTTGCCAGTGCCCACGTTCTTGTTCGCAAAGCTCGCGCTCGTAAAGGCGGCGGTGACCGTGTCGCCCATCACCTTATTCGTGGTGAGCGTCACAGTAGCGGCCATCGTGCCGTCATAGACCTTGTCGACGCCGGTCGCCGTGACGGTCAGGCTGCGGGCGGTGATGTTGGCTGTCGCCGAGGCGGTCGTGTTGGTCAGGTTGTAATTGCCGGCGTCGGCCCCGCTGATGCTGACGCCGTTGACACTGAGCGATTTCCCGGTGCCGACGTTCTTATCTGCAAAGTTCGCGCTGGCATAGGCGGTAGTGACTACATCGCCCATCACCTTATTCGTGGTAAGCACCACCGCAGCCGTCGTCGTCCCGTCATAGACCTTGTCCACGCCGGTGGCGGTCACCGTCAGGTTGCGGGCCGTGATACTCGCGGTGGCCGAGGCGGTCGTGTTCGTCAGGTTGTAGTTGCCGGCGTCCGCACCGCTGATGCTGATGCCGCTGACACTGACCGACTTGCCCGTGCCGACGTTCTTGTCCGCGAAGCTCGCCGACGTGTAGCTGTCGGTGAAGACGTCGCCGCTCACCCGGTCGTCGCTCAACGTCACGGTCGCGGACGTGGTCCCGTCATACTGTTTGTTCACGCCTGCCGCTGTCACCGTCAACGCCCTGGTTGTGATGTTAGCCGTCGTCGAGGCCGTCAAGTTGAACGTGTAGTTACCGGCGTCGGTGCCGCTGATGCTGATGCCGCTGACACTGATCG